>ERZ791887.321-NODE-321-length-52991-cov-3.718528_pt1 | contig 52991 bp, 60 predicted proteins | sample MGYA00510157_ERZ791887 | MGnify/ENA primary metagenome ERZ791887 (study PRJEB30046, sample SAMN00792112) | human gut metagenome | study: EMG produced TPA metagenomics assembly of the A metagenome-wide association study of gut microbiota in type 2... | reverse complement strand
ACAGGCAGTGACATAGTAACAGCCACTGAAGTTAATAATATCGAAGAATATATATCAAAAATATATATGTGGCAAGAAATTACTGAAGAAGCATTACCAAAATTTAATAATATTAATGATGCACCTGATTTATGGTTATGGGAAGTTGTAAAGAAAAATCTTGATGATTATGAAGTTTCATATGATGAAATAGAACAAAAAGCAAAAGAAATTTTTGGAGAAGAATTCAATAAACAATTTCCTAAAGAAGGTACAGAATATATACAATATAATGAAGAATTAAAAAAATATGTAGCAACAGGAGTGGGACTAGACACATTAGATGATAGCTTTTTTATAAAACAAATAACCAAAACCAAAAACGGTTATGAAGTTGAGATTACTGAATATTTAGAAGATTATGAAAATTCAATGAATATTGAAGATGAAAATCAAGTTTATGACATATATATAAAAGACCTAAACCATAACATAATAGCAACAATCAAAAGTAATGATGGAAAAACAAAATCCATTGAAGTTGTAAAAGAAAATATAGATAAATTTACAACCAAAAAGATTATATTAGAAAAAGATAAAAATGAAAATTTATATGTGAGACAAGTTGGCTAGTACTAAATTGTCTCATTATATTATGCAAAAAAAGGAAATGATAAATATGTTAGAAAGCTTAGAACAATGCACAATATGTCCACATAATTGCAAAATAGATAGAAAAAACGGACAAGTAGGAAGATGTAAATCAAAAGATACAGTAAAAATAGCTTTATATTCAACACATAATTTTGAAGAACCATGTATAAGTGGTGAAAAAGGTTCTGGAACAGTGTTTTTTTCTAACTGCAATTTGAATTGTGTATTTTGTCAAAATTATGAAATAAGCCAAGAAGGAAAAGGAACAGAAATAACCATAAATAGATTAGCAGAAATATTTTTAGAGCAACAAGAAAAAGATGTTGAAAATATAAATTTAGTAACACCAACAAGCTATGTGCCACAAATAATAGAGGCAATAAAACTAGCAAGAAAGCAAGGACTAAAATTGCCAATAGTATATAACACAAATGGCTACGAAAAAGTTGAAACTTTAAAAATGTTAGAAGGGTATATTGATATATATTTGCCAGACTTGAAATATTCAGACAACAAACTTGCAAAGCGTTTATCAAAAGTTGATAATTATTTTGAAATAACAACAGAAGCATTAAAAGAAATGTATAGACAAACAGGAAAAGCAATATTTGATGATAGAGGAATAATGAAAAAAGGAATGATAATAAGGCATCTAGTATTACCAAATCATATTTTAAATTCTAGAAGAGTATTAAAATGGATTAATGACAATATGAATGATGTATATGTAAGTGTTATGGCACAATACTTTCCTACATACAAAGCAAAAGAAATAAACGACATAAATAGAAAACTAACAAAAGAAGAATATGAACAAATAGAAAAATATTTATATAGATTAAATTTAGAAAATGGGTATATTCAAGAACTAGGAGAACATGAAGAAGAATATGTACCAAAATGGGAGATGTAAGTCTTCTATTTTTTTGAGAAAAATGTAGAAAAAAGGAAATATATATGATATAATTTGCTCAAGTTGCAATAGAAATATAATTGCAATAAAGCAGCCAAGTGATATGACTATATTGAAAAGGAGATGCCACAAATGAAAATTAAAGTTATTGCGTCAACAAAAGTAGGGTATGTATTACCAAAAGAAGAAGCGATAGATTTCTCAGGAAAATCAGCAGGTATTTGTTACTTGCCCGATACTGTAGAAACACTATTTGCAGAAGCACCAGAAAAAACTCAAAGAAGAGCAAATGGAAACTTGGAGTCAGGACATCATAGTGTTTTCGGACATGCACACTATAATCTTATTTTTGAAGGTATTCCAAAAATTCTTGCAATGATATTAAACAATGAGAAGATATATAATACTTCGGAAAAATCAGCAAGATATACAAAAATGGAACCATCAGAAGAAGAAAAAGTCTTATACGAAAAATGGATTGAAAAATACAAAAAAGTAATAAAAGAAGAATATCCAGAATTCGACGACAAAAAAGTGAAAAAATTAGCACAAGAAAATGCAAGATATTTAATAAGTGTTTTCACACCAGCAACAATTATGGAATACACAGTTAGTTTCGAACAGCTGAACTTCATTATAAGTTGGTTTGAAGATTACATTGAAAATGAACCTGACACAGGATTTTCAATACAATTAAAAAAGGCAATGAAAGAATTTTTAGAGGCATTACCTGATTTAAAAGTAGAAAAATTAAATCCGAGAGTAAAGAAAACCAAATTATCTCTTTTCGCAACACGAGATAGAAAAGAAGAATTTGGAGAAAATTACTGTACTACATATTTAGCAAGTTTCGCACAGTTAGCTCAGGCTCAAAGACATAGAACATTGTCTTATGAGATGTCATTACTAGACAAGCCAGAATATTATGTTCCAAGAATAATAAGAGGAACAGAGTTAGAAAAAGAGTGGTTAGAAGATATATCTTCATTAGAGAAATATTATCCACAAGGAATGTTAGTAAAAGTAAATGAAAGAGGTACTGTAGAAAATTTTGTACTTAAATGTACAGAACGTTTATGCGGAGCAGCACAGCTTGAAATAATGGAACAAACAGTAGAAACAATGAATAAATACTTGGAAGCAGTAAAAAATGATACAATTATTGAAAATTATTTACTTCCATATTCAAAAGGCGCAAGATGCACATTTCCTGGATGGAAATGCAATTCACCATGTATCTTTGGTGGAAAAAAAGCTATGACTAGAAAAATCTAAAAATCTAGCAAGCAAAATGTGGAAAGATGAAAATTCTTTCCACAAATAATATAAAAACTAAAGGAGCAAAAGATGTTAAGTATAATAGTAGCAAAAGCTAAAAATAATATAATAGGAAAAGATAATAAAATGTTGTGGAAATTACCAGATGATTTAAAAAGATTTAAAGAAAGAACAACAGGACATACAATAATAATGGGAAGAAAAACATTTGAATCATTAGGAGGAATTCTACCAGATAGAATGCATATAATATTAAGTAGAAATCCAGACTTTAATATAGACTCAGACTATGTAAAAGTAGTACATTCTTTATTAGAATTACAAGATTACATGGAAGATGAAGAAGAACACTTTGTAATAGGTGGAGCAATAATTTATAACTTATTAATGCCATATTGCAAAAAAATGTATGTAACACAATTAGATAAAGAATTTGAAGGAGATGCAATATTTCCAAAAATAAATGAAAATACATGGGAAGAAATTTCAAGAGAAGTTGGACCAGAAGATGGTTTGAATGATTTTGGATATGAATATATTACTTATAAAAGAAGGGATTAAGTATGAGTAGTAACGAAAAAAGAAAAAATTACATAAGTTGGGATGAATACTTTATGTCACTAGCCAAATTATCAGCAATGAGAAGTAAAGATCCATCAACACAAGTCGGAGCATGTATTGTAGGAAATGATAATAGAATATTATCAATAGGTTATAATGGAGCCCCAAATGGATTTAATGATGATAATTTTCCATGGGCAAGAGAAGGAGAAAACTTAGATACCAAATACCCATATGTTTGCCATGCAGAAATGAATGCAATAGTAAATTATAGAGGAAACAGAAAAGATTTTGAAAATTCAAAAATATATGTAGATTTGTTTCCTTGTAATGAATGTGCAAAAATAATAATTCAATCAGGAATTAAAGAAGTTATTTATTTATCAGATAAATATGCAAATTCAGAAAATAATATTGCATCAAGAAAACTATTTGATGCATGTGGAGTAAAATACACAAAACTTGCATTAGATGAAGATAAAAAAATTGAAATTGAATTAAAAAAATAAATAAAACAACAGCTTTAGGTTAAAATATAATAAAGGAGATTTTATTATGTTTAAACCTAAAGCTATTTATTTTGAAAAAAATATTGAAAACTATGAATTGGGAAAGCAATTACTAGAAAAATACAAAGAAGTACCAAAAGTAGAAATAGAAAATCATAACAATATAGAAGAAATGAGAAATAAGCAAAATAGTGAATTTATGGACATGAAAAGAAATCTAATAATAGGGATAAGAAAAACACATAAATTTGTAGAAAACCATAAAACCTCAGATTATTTAGTACCATATACTTCATCTGGATGTACAGCAGCTTGTATGTATTGCTATTTAGTATGTAATTATAATAAATGTGCATATTTAAGACTGTTTGTAAATAGAGAAGAAATGCTTGAAAAAATAATAAAAGTAGCTAATAAAAGTGAAAAGGATTTAACTTTTGAAATTGGAAGTAATAGTGATTTAATATTAGAAAATACAATAACAGGCAATTTACCTTGGACTATAGAAAATTTCAAAACTTCTCCAAAAGGTCATTTAACTTTTCCAACCAAATTTGATATGGTAGATGATATTTTGGATATTGACCATCAAGGAAAAGTAACAATAAGAATGAGTGTGAATCCGGAAATAATTATAAATAGAGTAGAATTTGGAACTTCAAGATTAAGGGGGAGAATAGAAGCAATAAATAAATTAAAAGAAGCGGGGTATAAAATAGGAATATTAATAGCACCAGTAATAATGGTTGAAAATTGGAAAACACTATATCAAGAATTAATAAAACAACTATCTGAGCAATTATCGGAAAAAATAAAAAAGGATGTGTTTTTTGAAATAATATTTATGACCTATAGTTTTGTCCATACAAAAATTAATGAAGAAGCATTTCCAAAAGCAATAAATTTATATGACAAAGAACTTATGACTGGCAGAGGAAAGGGAAAATATATGTATAAAAACCAATATAGAGAAGATGGAGAAAAATTTTTAAGAGAACAAATGAAAAAATATTTTCCTAACAATGAAATAATGTATATAGTATAAAGAGTTTATAAAAATAAAAAAGTTGCCTTAAAAATTGAAATAAAAGGCAACTTTTAAAATATAAAATTATTTAAGAGTTACAACAGTAACACCCATTTCACCCTCGCCATAAGTTCCCATTCTAAAAGATTTTACATGAGGATTTGATTTTAAAAATTTATGAACACCATCACGTAATTTACCAGTACCTTTACCATGAACAATTCTAACTGTTTCCAGCTTTGCAAGAGCGCAATCATCTAAAAATTTATCAACAACAAAGGTTGCTTCATCAACATTTAAACCAATTATATTTATTTCAGACTTAGCATTTTTAGTTTTAGAAACACTAACATGAGAAGTATTAGCAGATTTATTAACAGCAGGAGATTGTAATTTTTGTAAATATTTTATATTAATACTCATTTTCATACTTCCAACTTGAACTTGCACTTCATTAGACTTAGAGATATTTGAAACAATAACTCCATTTTTACCTAAAGTAGTAACAAAAACATTAGTATTTGGAACAGCCTCATCTTTTGAAATTGAATTTGAAGTATTAGAGTTATTTTTAGTAGCTTCTAAAGAAATATTTTTAATAGAATTATTTAATTTATTTCTCAAATTATTCAACTTGCTATTAGAAATGTCAGAAACATCTTCAGAAATTTTATTCATATCTGAAATTATAGAATTAGCCTCTTCCTTAGCTTCTAATAAAATGTTTCTAGCCTTAATTTTAGCATCATTTATCAAATTTTTTTCTTGTTCCAACAATTTTGAATTATCTCTTTCTAAAGATTTTTTCAAAGCTTCAATTTTTTCTAATTCTTCAGAAATCTGTGCTTTTTCATGTTCGATTTTAGATTTATTATCATAAATATTTTTTAACAATTCCTCGAAATCAACATCTTTTTTAGTCAAATTAGTTTTAGCATTTTCAATGATTTCCTCAGATAATCCGAGTTTTCTACTAATTTCAAAAGCATTACTTTTACCAGGAACACCAATTAAAAGGTGGTAAGTAGGTGAAAGTGTATTAATATCAAACTCAACAGAAGCATTTTCAAAATCATTTCTAGTTAAAGCATATTTTTTAAGCTCTTGATAATGAGTTGTTGCAACAGTCAAAGAATGATTATTTGTAAAATAATCCAAAACACTAATAGCTAAAGAAGCACCTTCAATTGGGTCAGTTCCAGAACCTAATTCATCAACTAAAATCAAAGAATTAGAAGTAGAATTATTCACAATATCAACAATATTTTTCATATGAGCAGAAAATGTACTAAGCGAATCTGAAATACTTTGGTCATCACCAATATCTGCAAAAACATTATCAAAAACATAAATAGAAGAATTTTGAGAAGCAGGAATATTAAGACCACTACAAGCCATACAAGTAAGAAGACCAATAGTTTTTAAAGTTACAGTTTTACCACCAGTATTAGGACCAGTAATAACTAAAGTATTAAAATCCTTTCCTAAAGTTAAAGAACAAGGAACAGCTTTTTTGGGGTCTAATAATGGATGTTTAGCATTTTCTAAAACAATCTTTTTTTCTTCATTAATTATAGGTGTAATAGCATTTATAAATCTTGAATATTTAGCTTTAGCAAATATAAAATCTAATTTACCAATACACTCAATATCTAATTTTAACTCTTCAATATAAGGATAGAAAAGTTTAGACAAATCTTGCAGAATTTTTTCTATTTCAAAATTTTCTTCAATCTTTAAATTAGCAAGTTCATTATTCAACTCAAAAACAGAAATTGGCTCTATAAAAATAGTAGAACCAGAACTTGATACATCATGTATAAAACCTTTAACTTGACTCCTATACTCTTCTTTTATAGGAATAACATATCTATCATTTCTAATAGTAACAACATTCTCTTGAATATATTTTGAATATGAAGAAGAATGTAAAAAATTAGTTAATTTAGATTTAATATCTAGCTCTAAATTTCTTTGTTTTTTTCTAATAGAAAGTAAATTAGAAGAAGCATTATCATTCAAAGTATTTTCATCTAAAATACAAGTATCAATTTTCTTTATAATTGATGAATTTGAATAAAGCAAAGAAAATATAGAATTTAAAATTTCAAAATCTTCTGGGACAATATAATCAGTATAAAAATATTTTTTCAAGTTATCAGCAATTTTTAAAATATCAGTAATGTCTAAAAGTGATTTTAGTGATAAAGTACCAAAAGACTCCAAAGTTTTTAAATTAATTGTATTATCTGCAATCTCTGAAAGCGGAGGTGTACTACTTCTATATAAAACTTTAACAGCCTCATCAGTTTCTAATAATCTATTTTTAACATCATCTTTTTGATTTGAAGGCAATAAATTTAAACACATATTTTTTCCAATATATGTTGTTGCAAAAGTAGATAAGGTTTCTAAAATTTTAAAATATTCTAATTTATTTAAATAATTTGCATTCATATTCTCAGTCCTTTTGTTTTTTATTTATTATATAAAGATATAGAGAAGAAGTCAAATAAAAATGAGTATAAGTTCAAAATAAGCACATATAATTTATAAATTGATAAATTTAGGGGGATGAACATGAGAAATACTAAAATTGTTTTGTTTGAATTAATGCTTTGTTTATTAGTGATATATGGAATTTTTATTTTAAATAAAAAAGCAAATGAAAAAAATGAAATGCAAAATACTCAAAATGAAATTATTACTGAAGTACAAGAGATAACTGAAAAAGATGAACATGAATTAGAAAATCAAGAGACAAATATTGAAAATGAAGGTTTTGAAGAACAAGGTTTAATTGCATACGAAGGTTCTGAAAAAACTCCTAATGTAGAACTTGGGAAATATACAGGTCTTACATATTATTCTCAAATTGACAATAGATGGAAAAATTATTTATATACATCTGTAGGAAATCAAACACAAACAATAGGCAGAAGTGGATGTGGACCAACAGCTGGAGCAATGATTGTATCTAGTATAAAAGGAAGTATAAATCCAAAAGAAATGGCTGATTTGTACGTAAAATACGGTTATAGAAGTGCAAACCAAGGAACATATTGGTCAGCCTTCAAATGGACAGCTGATGTATTTAATATAGGCTATAGTGAATGTTATAAATTAGATGATGCAATTGCAAAAATAAAAGATAATAATTATGTAATAGCAAGTTGCAATCAAGGTTTATTTACATATGGTGGACATTTTGTTGTTTTGATAGGAATAGATGGAGATTATATAAAAATTTTTGACCCATACTTATATGAAGGAAAATTTTCAACAAGCAGCCGTATTGGAAAAGCCAAAGTAAGTGGGAACACAGTTTATGTATCAATAGAAAATTTTAGAGAGTATGCTAATTATCAAAAATTTTTCTGCTTCAAAAATGATAGAGTAACTAATAATACAGATAATTCAGGAAATTCTAATAATACAAGTAACGATGGAAATAGTGCTAATTATCAAGTTAAAATAACTGCAAATGGAGGTTTAAATATTAGAACAGGAGCTAGTACATCAAGTAATAGAATAGGTGGTTATAATCAAAACGAAATAGTTACAATTTTAGAAGAAAAAAATGGATGGGGAAGAACAAATAGAGGTTGGATTTATTTAACATATACCAGTAAAGATATTGCTGGAAATAATATATCAAATACTGTTGGAAATTCTGTAAAACTGTCAAGAGATTGTAATTTGTATAGTAATAGTAATTTAACTGGTGTTAGGTATCAATACAGAGCAAATACTACTGTAACGATATTAGAAAATGTGTCTAGAAATGTTGACAAAATAAGGGTTAATGCAACTGGTAGAGTTGCTTATATAGATAAGGCAAATTATAAGACTGGTAATTCTAATGATAACAGAAATAATGTAGGAAGTGTCAGAAAAACTAAAAGTTGTGTGTTATATTCTAATTCGAATTTGAGTGGTGTAAGATATCAGTATAAAGCTAATACTACTGTTACTATATTGCAACATGTGAATTCTTATGTTGATAGGGTTAGAGTTAATGTTACTGGTAGGGTGGCTTATATTGATGTGAAAAACTATAGATAATAATAATAAAAAAAGTGAGATTTAAAAAATCTCACATGTTGGCTGGACTGGCTAGATTCGAACTAGCGCATGCCAGAGTCAAAGTCTGGTGCCTTACCGCTTGGCTACAGTCCAATATATTAAATTTTTAAGTGGGGTGGAAGATGGGACTCGAACCCACGGTCTCCAGTGCCACAAACTGGCGCGTTAACCAACTACGCTACATCCACCATGGCTTACGTGCTTGTCTCCTTGGCACTTTTATATTTTAACTCATTTAATATATATTGTCAACCCCATTTTGAAAAAAATTGCAAATTAACATAAAAAGTGATATAATATAAATATGGGAAAATAAAAATTCTTTTTTTAAATAAAAAAAGAAGTAAAAAGGAGAAGACAACATGAAAAGACACAAAAACAAACTACGGAGAAAATTAGAGACATTTGGAATTTTGGTTATGCTTTTAGCTTCAACTGGTTTAATGAGTCAACTCATTATAAATGTTTTATTTATAAATAAGAATAATGTTGTAATGGCTTATTCAAGAGAAATAACTAAAACAGATTATACAGAGATTGAAGTAAAAGCGGAGATTAAAACTGAGGCTGAAACAGAAAAAAATTTTGAATTTGAAGCTGAAGTTGAAAGTCAGATACAATTAGAAGAAGAGAAAACAACAGAAGTGAAAGAAGAAAATGAAAGCAAAACCAGAAATTCAAAAGAAAAATTAGGAGACTCTGAGGACTTATACTGGCTTAGTCATTTGATTATGGCAGAGGAGGAAGGAGCTTCTTATGATAACAAGCTTATGTGTGGGCTTGTAGCAATGAATAGAGTAAAAGACAAAAGTTATCCTAATACTCTAGAAGAAGTAATCTTCCAAAAAGATAAAAAAGGAAATGTACAATATGCCTGTATCAAATCAAACAAGGGCAAAAAAGCAAGAATTTATTTGGAACCGAATGAGGATTCGATAAAAGCTGCAAATGAAATTTTATCAGGAAATTGCAGTATAAAAATTCCAGAAAATATTGTATATCAATCAGAAAGACCATTAGGGTCTAGAGTATACACTAAAATTGAAAACCAGTATTATTCCTACAAATAATCTTAAGCTAGAAGGTATATTATATCTTCTAGCTTTTCTCCATTTTATAGTTATAATTTAAATAAAAATAAATATAATGTAATAAATAAAAAGCAATAGGGAAAAGGCAAACTCAATTCCCTAGCCTAAGGAGGAAAAGAAAATGGAAACAACAAAAAATATTGCTAAAGGAGTAGGAATATCATTATTATTAACAGTAATTTTGCTAATAATATTTTCACTTATATTAACATATACAAACATAAGTGAAAGCACAATAAATCCAGTTATAATGATAATAACAGCATTAAGTATATTAATTGGAAGTTCATTAAGTAATACCAAAATAAAGAAAAACGGACTAATGAACGGAGGAATAATTGGAGGAATTTATATTTTACTACTTTATATAGTTTCAAGTTTATTAAATTGGAAATTTAGCTTGAATATACAATCTATTTTGATGATAGTAATAGGAATAGTGTTTGGTATATTAGGTGGAATTATTGGAGTAAACAAAAAATAAACAGGAAAATTAAAAGTAGAAATGTCAATAAAATCAATGATTTGAATGATGAATTGTCAAAAAATGTCGAAATGTTTTTGTTGACAAATCTACTTTTAGGAATTATAATTTGATTACATTTTCATATTTTAAAATTTTATTCAAAAAGGTTCATTCTGAACCAAAACAAAAAATCCCAAAAATAAAAAATAAAATAAAAAGGAGGAGTGCTATTGAAAAAAAGTAGAAAAATAATTTTAGCAGTTATTGCATTAGCAATAATATTAATGTCTTTTGTAGGAGGACAAGTATATGCAAAATACATGTCAAAAGTAGAAGGGCATGGAACAGCTGAGGTGGCAAATTGGAATTTTAAAGTAAATGAAAAAGAAGAACAATTACAAGCAATATCTTTAAATTCAACAATAAATAACAAAACAGTATCAAATAATAAAATAGCACCTGGAACGCAGGGAAGTTTTCAAATAAAACTAGATGCAACAGGTGCAGAGGTTGGAATAGACTATATTGTTAGATTTGAAAACGAAAGTAACAAGCCAACAAATTTAAAATTTAAATATGAAAATAAAGAATATAAATCTCTTACTGAATTACAAAATAATCTAACTGGAACAATAAATGCAAATGATGCTGAAAAAACAAAAATAATTACAATTGATTGGGTATGGCCTTATGAAACTGGAACTACAGCAGAACAGATTTTAGCAAATGATAAAATAGATACACAAAATGCAAAATCTATTAGAAATTATACATTCAACATTGTAGTAACAGGAACACAAGTAAATCCAAATCAAAACTAAATAAAAATAAAATATGAAAATGATGAAAATAGGAGGACAAAAAATGGGTAAAATCCAAATTACAAAAGCAAAAGATAGTAAAGAGAAAAAAGATAAAAAAATAAAAACAATAACGATTTTATTATTAATATTTTTTGTTATATTACTACTTTTAAGTGGTTATACATTTGCCAAATCAATAGAGGCAACAACAATAAATGCTAATGCTACAATTGCAGAACCAATATTGGTAATAGAAAATAATCCACAAGTAGATATAACAGCAAGCCAAAACACTGGAACTTATATTTTTAAAGTAAAAAATTATAATAATCAAAAACAAACTGAAATAGATTTAAAATATTATATTCAAGTAATATCAGATTTGGACAAATCAATTGAATTAAAATTATATGAAAATGGAAAACAAATTAAATTTGAAAATAACAAAACTGATTATATAAAAATCTCAAAAGATAGTAAAAAAGAAAATGAATATAAATTAGAAATAACTTACAATAAAGACAAATCAGTTTCAGTAAACGATATTATACAACAAATTCAAGTAAAAGTTCATACAGAACAAGAAAAGGCTTAAAATATGATAAAAAAATTTTTAAAAATAATCATAATATGTCTAATATTAATAATAGTTTTAATTTTTATTTTTAAATCAAAATCTAAAATATCTTTTGATGATACTTTATTCCTAAAATTATTTCAAAGTTCACAAGAAAAATCTAATGATAATTCAAAACAAAATGCAACAAAAGATTATTATGAATTTAATGTAGATAGTAAAACAGAAAAAATACAATTAGTTGATTTATATTCTACAACTGATAATCTAATAAAAGAAAAAATAGCACCAGGAACCAAGGGAGAATTTAGCATAGGATTAAAAACAAATAAAAAATCACAATATAAAATATATTTTATTAGTAAAAACAACAAACCAATTAATTTAAAATTTGAAGCATTAGAAAATGATAACTTGATTTGCAAATCAAATACTTTAGAAGAATTATCTAATAATTTGAAAGGCACATTACAAAAAAATGAACTAAAAATAATTAAAATAAAATGGTGCTGGGAATATGAAAGCCAAGGTCAACAAGATACCAAAGACAGTAAAATAGAAAAATATGAATTTGAGATACATGTTGAAGGTGAAGAAAAAAGATAGGAGGTGGTAATATAAAAAGAATATTATATTTTTTTATAGGAATTTTTATTTTAATTTCTATAAATACAATTTCAAGTGCTAAATATATAATAGAAAATACGATAGATGTTGCTAACATGAACATTGATAGAACTAAACCCAAAATAGAACTTATAGAAATACAAAATACAAATACTAATTACCCTAAATATGCTAATAAAACTCATACAATCAGTTTTAAGATAAAAGCAACAGAGAAAAAAATAAAAGAAAATAATTTTGTTAAAGATTTTTTTGGATTTAAATTAGATGAGAATAATATAAATATAGCTGAAGATAACTTTTCTATAAAAGAAATAGAAAGCACAAACGAGGGAAAAATATACAAAATTGATATTAAAGGAATTAGCGGTAATGGAAAATTAAGTATGCAAATAAAAGAAGGTGCTATTATTGATAAAGGTGGATTGAAAAGCGAGAGTCAAAATATACAAACTGGAATTACAATTGATAATACAGCACCAGTAGGAAAGTTTAAAGAGGTTAAAATTCAAGATGGAAAAGTAAACGGAGAAATAACTTTAAGTGAAAATATAAGGAAAATCGATGGATGGAGTTTTAAAGATAATAATTTAAAAATAACAAAAGAATTTACAAATAATATTTCTTATCAATTACCAATAACTGACTATGCTGGAAACACTTCTAATGTAGATATCAATATTACACAAGCTACATATATAAATGTAGTATATGCATCTCATAACTCATGTATTGGATGGTCATTTGGATATGGGAATTATGATGTTGCAGGAAAAGATGCAATAAAAGTAAATCCAGTATATAGAACAGAAGCTTTAGCATTCAATATATCAGGAAATGTTGATAAGGATTTTGTACAGGCAAATACATATATTTATACATATTGGGGAGAAGGAAGTAAAGGAAAGTGTACAACTTCAGGATTGATATACAATTATGGTTATAATCCAGGAAAAAATGCATTTAAATCTATGAATTCAAATGATTTAATAACAATTAATTCTAAAAAGTACTTCCAGTTTGGTGGAAGCGGAATAAATGGTTACTTGAATACAGATGCAAACTCTCAAAATCCAATACCAGGAGAAGTAGCTAATAAGTATAAATATGGAATATCAGGGATAACGATGAAATTAAAAGACTATTCTCAATATTCTATTATATATCAAATATTAGTAAATGGCGCAGGATGGGTAAAAACTGCATCAGATGGAAGTGAATGTACATACAATCATAATACACCAATGTCAGCTTTTAGAATTGCATTAGTTCCCAAAACAGAAAAACAATATGTTATAAATCAATGGAATAAAGATGTTGGAACATTTAATATGAAGTAACAAAAACTATACTATAAAAATGTGCAAAACTCAAAATAATATTTTTGGGTTTTGTACAACAGTATAGTTTTAAAATTTTAAAATTTAATAGACAAAAATTATAAATTGTGATAATATACAAATAATGATGGGGATTAGCCAAGTTGGTAAGGCACTGGATTCTGACTCCAGTATGCATGTGTTCGAGTCACATATCCCCAGCCAAATATATTATATAAGAACAATAATTATTTTTATATAAAAACATATAAAATAAAGATATGATTTTGTATAGGAGGCAACAAATGAAAAAAATAAAACAAGAAAGTGGTGTAACCTTAGTTATATTAGTAGTAATGATAATAATATTACTAATATTAGCATCAGTAGGTGTAACATCATGGAATCAAACAATTGAATATTCAGCCTTTAATGAATTTACTGCGGAATTACAAGTTATGCAATCAAAAGTAAATGAATTAAATCAAAACAAAAATACGGACATAGGAACTGAAATATCTGAAAATCAAAAAAATATATTAGATATCGCAGAAATTAGAAATATAATATTTAAAAATAAAACTACTGATGAAGAGATAACAAAAATAAAAAATGGATTTAGATATTGTAGCAAAGAATGGATAAAGCAAAACTTAGAATTAGATAGCATAAAAAGAGATTATCTTATTAATGTAGAAAAAAGATATGTAATAAGTTGTACAGGATTTGAATACAAAAATAAAACATATTATATGTCTGAACAATTAGAAAATGGTCAATACAATGTTGAATATAACAATAAAAATTCATCAACAGGAAGTTTTGAAGTTATTACACAAAAAGAAGAAAATAGGTGGAAAGTTGAGATATCAAATATTCAATATGATGGTTATGTGAACAATTGGCAAGTTAAGTATAAGTTATCTACAAATGATTTCTGGCAAACATCAAATGAATTAACTTTTTACGTTACAGAACAAGGGTATTATGATATAAAAGTTGTCCATGGAGATAAAATTGAATTAGAGACAAATAAAACATTAATAGGAGATTTAATTGCAGATAATGTAAATAAGGTTGTAAATGAAAAGAGAAATGCAGAGTTATTAGATGAAAATGGGAACAAAATTGTAGTTCCAGCAGGATTTAAAATAGTATCAGATGATACTACAAACAATGCACAAAGAGTTGAACAAGGGATTGTAGTTGAAGATGAAAAAGAAAATCAATATGTATGGATTCCATGCACCACTGAAGAATCTGAGACAAAATTGCAATATAAAAGAACTGAATGGGATGTAGAAGATGATGGAGGAACAAAAGCGTCAAAAGATGAATTAACATTAGAAAATGCAATATGCTCTGATAATGATATAGCAAATGGATTAACAACAGAAAGAAAAAATGAAATAGTAGAACAAGTGAAAAAAGAAAAAACAAGTATTAGAAAATTTGGTGGTTACTATATTGGAAGATATGAAGTTGGAAATGAAGATAATACAGCGGTAATAAAAGCAGAACAAGAACCATATACTGATATATATTGGTATCAATCTTACGAATTAGCAAAAGGAATTGGCGGAGGAAAGGGAGCTACAACTTATTTGTGTTCTAGTTATGCATGGGATACAGCAATAAACTTTATACAAAATAACGGATTAAGACCAGATGGAACAAAGACAATCGATTATGCAACAAGTACAGAAAACTATAATGAAAATTGGAATGGAAAAATAGTTTTAAACGCATTAGGAAATATAATAAAATCAAAAACAGAAACAAAAAGATTAAAAACTGGGGAAACAACAGCAAAATGCAATATATTTGATATGGGAGGAAATGTGGCAGAATTCACTACAGAATTAAATCCTGGTACAACTGAGCCTTGTGTACTACGTGGAATTGATTATTATTGGAATGGACCATCTGGTAGTCGCTGTGACTATACCGCAGAATTTGAGGGGGCTAGTAGCGGTTTTAGAATTACATTATTTTTAAAATAGTAACATTCTAATCGGCAAAAATAAAAATAAAAATTATCTTGCAAAAAACAAACAAAGTAGTATAATATATCTGTTAAGGGAAAAAATACAAACAAGAGGAGGAAAAAATATGAAAAAAGGAAAAGTAGTTTTAGTAGGAACAGGATTTGTAGGAATGAGTATGGCATATTCAATGCTAAACAGAGGAGGAATAAACGAACTAGTCTTAATAGATATAGATAAGGACAAAACAATAGGAGAAGAAATGGACTTATCACATGGACTACCATTCGCACCACAAAAAATGGTAATCAAAGCAGGAGACTATGATGAATGCAAAGATGCACAAGTAGTAGTTATAACAGCAGGAATAGCACAAAAACCAGGACAAACAAGATTAGAACTTGCAGAAACAAACACAAAAATAATGAAAAGCATAACAAAAAGTATAATGGCAAGTGGATTCAATGGAATTATAATAGTAGCAAGTAATCCAGTTGACTTAATGACATATGTAGTAGCAAAAGTATCAGGATTACCTAAAAATCAAGTATTTGGTTCAGGAACAGTTCTAGATACAGCAAGATTACGTTATTTAATGTCAGATTATTTAAAAGTATCAAGCAAAAATATACATGCATATATAATGGGAGAACATGGTGATTCATCATTTGTACCATGGGAACATGCATATGTTGGATGCAAAAAAATAAAAGATGTTATGAAAGATAACAATCATCCAATGGAAGATTTAGAAAAAATACACAAAGATGTTATAAATGCAGCATATGAAATAATAAACAAGAAAAAAGCAACATACTACGGAATTGGAATGTCTTTAAATAGATTAGTAAGAGCAGTTCTAGATAATGAAAATTCAATTTTAACAGTATCAACTTATTTAAAAGATGGACAATATGGCCAAGATGATATTTATATAGGAGTTCCTGCAATAATAAATAGTAATGGAATTAGGGAATTAGTTGACTTAGAATTAAATGAAGAAGAACAAGCAAAATTAGATAATAGTTGTAGAATAATTAAAGAAATGAGAGAATGCTCAATTGATAAAATTATAAATGAATAATTAGAAAAATAAAAAGTGGTTTAGAAAAAAATAAACTGCTTTTTTGATTTTTCACATATTATTGACAAAGAAAAAATATATAATAAATATATACTAATTGTTACCAAATTGTTGACTTAGATTTGTAGCTATAGTAAAATAAAAATGTAGGAGAGAATACTACAAAAAACAAAAGAGAGGATTGATATAATGAAAAATACGAAAGGAATAACACTAGTAGCACTAGTAATCACAATTATTATTTTATTAATACTAGCAGGAATAAGTATACAAACAATAACACAAACAAATTTATTTAAAAAAGCAGAACAAGCAAAGGAAGAAACTGAACAAGCACAAGAAAAAGAAAATGAAATGTTATCAAATTATATAGATTCAATGAATGAATATTTACCAGATACTTTAGCTGATAAAGTAAAAAAAGGAAAAATAGAAATAGGTTCGTATGTAAATTATTCACCAGATACAATAAATAATGAAAAATATAAAGAACTAATATCAAATTTAGCAACATATTCAGGAAATACAAATAAAGATTACAATACAGCAGAAACAATAAAACAAGAAGAACTAAAATGGAGAATACTGGATGTAAAAGATGGACAAGTGAGATTAATAAGTGCAATAACAGGTGCAAAAATAGGATTAACAGGATATAATGCTTATAATAACGGAGTAAAATTATTAGATGATACATGTAGTACATTATATAATAGTAAAAAACTAGCAAGTAAAGTACAAAATTTAAAAATAGAAGATATAGGAAATAAACTTAAAGAAAAAGACTATAGCAAAATTGATAGTAATTATGGAAAAACATATACATATAAAGGCTTAATTGCTTATCCAAGTATGTTATTAAAGGATAAAGAGCAAGAAGTAACAATAGGAGGAAAAACGATAAAAGGAACAGAGTTAGGGATTAGTGAGCAAAATGAATATATAAAACAAGAAACGGAAAATAAAACTGCAGATGTATTGAAAATAAAAAACACGTCATGGGTAAAAAATATGAATGAAGAGGATTTTGAAAATAGTAAATATTATGAATTATTTATAAAAAATGAAAATTATTATAATAATTATTGGTTATCATCTCGTTGTGTAGGTGGTATTCCTGCCTTTGCAAATTATTGTATTTACCGTGTGGATGTAGGATTGATTAGTGGTATTTCATTGTATTCTTCTAATCCTGGCACCGAACTACCTGAATACCGTTCATGTCGTCCTGTAATAACTCTAAACTCTAATGTCCAAATTGATACAACAAATTCAGGTAACGGAACAGAAAATAGTCCATATAATATAAAATAATAAAAAGTAACGTCGCTTGATAATGTTTTAAAATTTGAATAAAAATATTGACAATGCTAAAAAGCAATGTTAAAATAAGCTCATAATAAAGCTTTATTTAAAAATAAAAATAGAATTTCAAGAATTGAAAATACTTGAAATTACCTTATAAAATGCAGGTGAAATTTGCGTTTTATAAGGTGCCAATAATAATAAAGGTGCCAATAATAATAAAGGTGCCTATTTTTTTTGATCCAAAAATAAAAAAAGAAAGAGGTGTAAAATGAATTTTTATGAATTCGCGGAAATATTAAAAAGGCAAAATCCTAAAAAATAGTATTTATAAAAACAGGAGCATTTTTTAACTGTATAGGAAGAGATGCAATAATTGCAGAAAAATATTTAGGATTAAAAAGAACGTGTTTTGCAAAAGGTATATGCAAATGCGGAATGCCAGTACAATACTGGAGAATGCACATTGAAAAAATAAAAGAAGAAGTGAAACAAAAAAATATAGGAATAATAATATACGACGAAGTAAAAGGTGGAAGGTTCAAATATAAAGAAAAAGAATATGATGTCATTTTAAATGAAGAGGGGTTATATGAAGAAGAACCAAATATAAAGTGTAAAGAATGTACTAATAATAAATTCTATGTGGAATCAAAAGAAACTAATAAGTACACAATAGAAAAAGAGAAATTTGAAAAAATAAAAGCTGATATAAAAAGGATATTAGAAAATACAGAAAAATTATTTGAAATATTAGAAAATTTAAATTAATTATCTTCTAAGTTTTCAAATAATTTTGAATTGTAAAAATCACTTAAAGTAATATTAAAACCAAGACATAAATAATAAATTGTTTGAGTAGTTGGAGTGTTACACCTAGATTTAACAATACTTCTTATTGTAGAAGGGCTTATACCAGACATAATAGCAAGTTGATTAATATTCATGTTTTGTTCATTACATAAATCAAGAATTCTCATACGTATAGCGGTAGATAAATCCATATAAAACAGCGTCCTTTCATTAATATAAAAAATTTTAACAAAAAAATACAAAAAATGTGCGTTAAATTTAACACATATTATTGACAAAGAAAAAAACAATTTATATAATAATATATATACTAATTGTTACAAAATTGTTGACTTAGATTTGTAGCTATAGTAAAATAAAAATGTAGGAGAGAATACTACAAAAAACAAAAGAGAGGATTGATATGATGAAAAATACAAAAGGTATAACGCTTGTGGCACTAGTAATTACGATAATAATTATGTTAATACTAGCAGGAATAAGTATACAAGCAATAACACAAACAAATTTATTTGGAAAAACAGAACAAGCAAAAGGAGAAATGGATAACGCCCAGAAAAAAGAAAACGAAACATTATCAAGTTACACAGATAGAATAAATGAATACTTACCAGATACATTATCATATAAAGTAAGTAATGGAGAAATAGAGATAGGCTCATATGTAAATTATGTACCAGATGAAGTAACAGAAAATGATGAAAAATACAAAGAGCTAATATCAAATTTAGCAACATATTCAGGAAACACAGATGAAGATTACAATACAGCAGAAAAAATAAAACAAGAGAAAAATGTAAAATGGAGAGTGCTAGATGTAAAAGATGGACAAGTAAGATTAATAAGTGCAGAGCCAACAAATGGAGAAAAAATGAATGATGGATATATACAGTTAGAAAATTATGATGGTTATAATAACGCAGTAAAATTAATAGATGATACATGTAGTACATTGTATAATAATGCAAAAATAGCAAGTAAAGTGCAAAACTTAAAAATAGAAGATATAGAAGAAAAAATGAAAGAAAAAGACTATTCAAAGTTTAATGAACATTATGGAAAAACATTCACATACACAACAAAAAATAGATATTATCCAAATATATTATTAAAAGAAAAAGAGCAAGAAGTAACAATAGGAAAAACAACAATAAAAGGAACAGAATTAGGACCAAGTGAGCAAAATGAATATATAAAACAGGAAAAAGCCAATGAAGAGGCCGATACATTAAAAGTTAAATCTACATACTGGTATAAAACTATGGAACAAGAAGATTTTGATAATAGTAAATATTATGAATTGTTTATAAATAATGGAAAGAAAAACTATGATTATTATTGGCTATCATCTCGTTGCGTCTATGCTGGTTCAGGCTATGCGAACTTCGATGTTTACTATGTGGACTCAGGCGGCGTTAGCAGCAATGATTTGTACTACTCTGATGGCGGTGATGACTCTGATTGCAATGCTTGTCGCCCCGTAATAACTCTAAATTCTAACATCCAAATCGATACAACAAATCCAGGAGACGGAACAGAGAATAATGCATATAATATAAAATAGAGAAAAAACATAAAATATTACACCAAGAAGGCCTTAGGACTTCTCGGGAAAACCGTGAATAAAAATCAAGACGAATGAGTATAATAAATGTGGTAAAAAATATAAAACAAATTCACCCTGAATATATAGCAATTATAAAAGTAGGAAAATTTTATTATAGCTATGGTAAAGATGCGTATATTATTTCATATATTTTTAACTATAAAATAAAAAAGATAAATATATTGGTTAGTAAATGAAATTGAAAAGGAGCATATTTTAGAACTGTTTTTAGTAGTAAGTAGAAATATTTACTACTTTTTGTTTTAAAATAATGATGAAAGAAAAAATAGAAAAAATAGTTGCATAAATTATATATTGATTTTGCGTTGCTATTATTTTTTGAAGGGACAAATACAAATTATTTCCAAAATATTTCCAAAAACATGTTGACATACGGACAAAAGCATTGTATAATATAAAAGCATGAATTAAGCGATGAAGCTGAATGTGGCTACATACTTATGGAAAGTAAGAATGGAGGGAACTTCAGTGGAGTATGTCATGGCGTAGACCAGGCGGTAAGTTAAATTATTAAAATAGTGCTTATCCCAGAATTATCATGCATATTTTGGGCTTTAAAATAGGGTAATTTCAAAACACCAGAGCACGTTTTAACTTGCCACGGTAATTTAGATAGCAAATGCAGCTATCGTGGGGAAAACCCAAAAAATAAAATTTATATAAGGAGGGAAAATTACAATGGCAAACTCAACAGTAGTAACAAGCGAAAAAATAAGAATAAGATTAAAAGCTTATGACCATGTAGTTTTAGATCAGTCTGCTGAAAAAATAGTAGAAACAGCTAAAAAAACAGGAGCAAAAGTTTCAGGTCCTATTCCATTACCAACACAAAAAGAAGTTGTAACAATCTTACGTTGTCCTCATAAATACAAAGATTCAAGAGAACAATTTGAAATGAGAACACATAAAAGAGTTATAGACATTCTTTACCCAACACAAAAAACAGTTGATAGTCTAATGAAATTAGAATTACCAGCAGGTGTTGATATTGAAATCAAATTATAATCAGAAAATTAGTTAGCGAAAAACGCAAACATCAAACCAAGCTGATTTAGCATAAAGTAATGCCAATACAAAAATCAGCCAATAGTTAGGAGGAAATTTAAAATGAAAAAAGGAATAATCGGAAGAAAAGTTGGAATGACACAAATCTTTGATGAAAAAGGAAATGTAATTCCAGTAACAGTTATAGAAGCTGGTCCATGTGTAGTAGCACAAGTTAAAACAGTAGAAACTGATGGATACGATGCTGTACAATTAGGATTTGGTGAAGTAAAAGATAAACATATTAACAAACCAGAAAAAGGACATTTTGCAAAAGCTGGTCTTGAAGCAAAAAAACACTTAAGAGAATTTAGATTAGATTCAGTTGAAGGTGTAAAAGTTGGAGATACAGTTAATGCAGATGTATTCGAAGCTGGAGAAAAAATCGATGTACAAGGAACATCAAAAGGAAAAGGATTCCAAGGTGTTATCAAAAGACATGGACAACACAGAGGACCTATGGGACATGGTTCAATGTATCACAGAAGACCAGGTTCGATGGGACCAACATCAACACCAGGTAGAGTATTTAAAGGTAAAAAATTACCAGGACATATGGGAAGAGTTACAGTTACAATACAAAACTTAGATGTTGTAAGAGTTGACATGGACAAAAACGTATTATTAATAAAAGGTAGTGTTCCAGGACCTAAAGGAGCTATCTTAAAAATAAAATCAGCTGTAAAGGCTAGTAAATAGAAAGGAAGGAGGAATACGAAATGCCAAAAATAGATGTATACGATATAAAAGGTAAAAAAGTAAGTGATGTAGAATTAGCTGAAAGCGTATTTGGTATCGAACCAAACGAAGCTATAGTACATAGCGTATTAGTAAATTATTTAGCTAATCAAAGACAAGGTACACAAAGTACAAAAACAAGAGCTGAAGTTCGTGGTGGTGGTAGAAAACCATGGAGACAAAAAGGAACAGGTAGAGCAAGACAAGGAAGTATAAGAGCTCCACAATGGATTAAAGGTGGTATAGCTTTAGGTCCAAAACCTCGTTCATACAGATATACTGTTAATAAAAAAGAAAGAAGATTAGCAATAAAATCTTTATTAAGTTCTAAAGTATTAGAAAATGAATTAACAGTAGTAGATAAATTAGAATTATCAGAAATCAAAACAAAAACAATGGTAAAAGCATTAGCTGACTTAAAAGTTGAAGGAAAAACACTAATAGTTCTTCCAGAAAACAACAAAAACGTATTAATGTCAGCAAGAAACATCGAAGGTGTTAAAACAATAGTATTAAATAACATCAATGTATTTGATTTATTAAAATACAACAATTTAGTTTTACCACTAGAAACTGTTAAAAAATTAGAGGAGGTGTATGCATAATGTTACCAGAAGAAATTATAATAGCACCAGTTGTTACTGAAAAAAGTAATGACGAATTACAACAAGGAAAATACACTTTCAAAGTAAACAAAAAAGCTACAAAAGTTGAAATAGCTAAAGCTGTTGAAAAACTTTTTGAAGTTAAAGTATTAAAAGTAAACACAATGACAGTACAAGGAAAAACAAAAAGAGTTGGTTACCACACAGGTAAAACTTCAGATTGGAAAAAAGCTATTGTTACAATAGATACAAACCCAGGAGAAGTTACATACTTAGCAAAAGGTGGAAAAGCAACTAAAACTACAAAGAAATTCAAAGATTCAATCGATGAATTCATGGGAGCTTAAGTATAAGAAAAATATCGGGAAAGAACCCGGAAAATAAAGAATATCTGGAATCAACCAGGAAAATAAATTATATTAAAGGAGAGTAAAGAGAAATGGGAATGAAACATTTTAATCCATATACACCATCAAGAAGAAACATGACAGTTTCAGACTTTTCAGAAATAACAAAAAAAACACCTGAAAAATCATTACTTGCTAAAAAGAAAGAAAAAGCAGGAAGAAACAGTTATGGTAGAATAACAGTAAGACATCAAGGTGGAGGAAATAGACAAAAATATAGAATTATAGATTTTAAAAGAAGAAAAGATAACATGGAAGCAACAGTTATCGGTATAGAATATGATCCAAACAGAAGTGCAAATATAGCATTAATCCAATATGAAGATGGAGAAAAAGCTTATATATTAGCACCACAAGGATTAACAGATGGAGATAAAGTAATATCTGGAGAAACTGCAGATATCAAAGCAGGAAACTGTATGCCAATCGACAGTATACCAGTAGGTACATTAATCCACAACATAGAATTAAATCCAGGACAAGGTGGAAAATTAGTTAGAACAGCTGGACAAAGTGCTCAACTTATGGCTAAAGAAGGAAAATATGCAACATTAAGATTACCTTCAGGAGAAATGAGAAAAGTATTAGCAAAATGTAGAGCAACAGTTGGAGTTATAGGAAATTCAGATCATGAAAACGTTAAAATCGGTAAAGCCGGAAGAAAACGTCACATGGGATGGAGACCAGAAGTTAGAGGTTCTGTAATGAACCCAGTAGATCACCCACATGGTGGTGGTGAAGGTAAAGCTCCAGTAGGACACGCTGGACCAATGACACCTTGGGGTAAACCAGCTCTTGGATACAAAACAAGAAATAAAAAGAAAGCAACTAATAAATTTATTGTTAAGAGAAGAAAATAGTTATTACTTGAGAAGTGTTTTAATACACTTCCAAAGTATAACAGTTACAGTATAAAAACAAAAGTCTTTTGATTCATAAATTAAAAACTTTGAAATGGTTTTTAATTTATGAAGAATAAAGCGAAGCGAAATGAAAGGAGGACATTAAAATATGTCTAGATCAAGCAAGAAAAAACCATTCGTACAAGAAAAACTATTAAAAAGAATAGAAAAAATGAACGAAACAGGTGAAAAAGAAGTTCTAAAAACATGGTCAAGAGCTTCAACAATATATCCACAAATGGTTGGTCATACAATAGCTGTACATGATGGAAGAAAACACGTTCCAGTATATATAGCAGAAGAAATGATTGGTCACAAATTAGGTGAATTTGCTCCAACAAGAACATTTAAAGGTCATGCTGGAGACAAAAAGTCAACAGTTAAGAAATAAAAAGGAGGTAAAGTGAAGTGCAAGAGCAAGAAACTTTAGTAAAAGAAGCAAAAGCAACTCTTAAATTTGCAAGAATTTCATCTAGAAAAGTTAAAATAGTAGCAGATTTAATTAGAGGAAAAAATGTAGATGAAGCATTAGCTATAGTAAAATTTACACCTAAAGCATCATCTGAAATAATAGAAAAATTATTAAAATCAGCAATTGCAAATGCTGAAAACAATCATGAAATGAAACATGAAAACTTATATGTTGCTGAAATCTATGCAAACCAAGGTCCAACATTAAAAAGAATTAGACCAGCTGCAAAAGGTTCAGCAGTAAGAATTAGAAAAAGAACAAGTCATATAACAATAGTATTAAAAGAAAAGGAGGCTTAATTTAACCATGGGTCAAAAAGTACATCCAACAGGGGCAAGAGTTGGAATTATCAAAGATTGGAATTCTAAATGGTATGCAGATTCAAGAAACTTTGCAGATTACTTAATAGAAGACCAAAAAATTCGTAAATTTTTAAAGAAAAAACTATATGCTGCTGGAATTTCTAAAATAGAAATCGAAAGAACAGCTAAAATGGTAAAAGTTAATTTATGTACAGCAAAACCTGGTATAGTTATCGGTAAAGGTGGAGCTGGAGCAGAAAGCGTTAGAGCTGAATTAGCTAAATTAATAGGAAAAGATGTTAACTTAAATATCGTAGAAGTTAAAAACATCGATACAGATGCACAATTAGTAGCAGAAAATATTGCAGGACAACTAGAAAGAAGAATTTCATTCAGAAGAGCTATGAAACAATGTATGCAAAAATCACTTAAAGCTGGTGCTTTAGGAATAAAAACTTCAGTATCAGGAAGATTAGGTGGAGCAGACATGGCTAGAACTGAATTCTACAAAGAAGGAAATATTCCATTACAAACTTTAAGAGCTGATATAGATTATGGATTCGCAGAAGCAGATACAACATACGGAAAAATCGGTGTAAAAGTTTGGATTTATAAAGGTGAAGTTCTTCCAACTAAAAAAATGGAAGGAGGAGACCAATAATGCCATTAATGCCAAAAAGAACAAAACATAGAAAAATGCAAAAAGGTAGAATGAGAGGAAAAGCAACAAGAGGAAATAGAGTTACAGATGGAGAATACGGAATACAAGCTGTAACAGCTGCTTTAGTTACAAGTAACCAAATAGAAGCAGCCAGAATTGCTATGACTCGTTATATTAAAAGAGGTGGAAAAGTTTGGATTAAAATATTCCCAGACAAACCAATAACTTCTAAACCAATCGGTACTCGTATGGGTAAAGGTAAAGGTGCTCCAGAATATTGGGTAGCTGTAGTTAAACCAGGAAGAGTAATGTTTGAAATCGCTGGTGTACCAGAAGAAACAGCTAGAGAAGCCTTAAGACTTGCAATGAATAAACTACCTAATAAAACAAAATTCGTTGCCAGAGAAACTGAAAAGGTAGGTGGAAATGATGAAGATTAGTAAAATAAGAGAAATGTCTTCACCAGATTTAGAAAAAGAATTAGGTGAACTAAAAACAGAATTATTCAAATTAAAATTTAGTTTAGCTACAAACGGATTAGACAATCCAATGAAAATAAAAGAAGTAAAAAAAGATATAGCTAAAATAAATACTGTATTAACAGAAAGAAAAATAGCAGAAGCTAAAGCATAATGTTAAATAACAAAGAAGAGGGAGGATTCATAAATGGAAGAAAGAAATCTTCGTAAAACTATGATAGGAACTGTAAAATCTAATAAAATGGACAAAACAGTTGTAGTAGCAGTTGAAACAAGTGTAAGACATGACGTATATGGAAAAACAGTAAAAAGAACATATAAATTAAAAGCACATGACGAAGAAAATGCTTGCCAAATTGGTGACAAAGTTAAAGTCATGGAAACAAGACCACTTTCTAAAGATAAAAGATGGAGAGTAGTTGAAATTGTTGAAAAAGCAATTATAAAATAAATAAAGGAGGAACACAGGTAATGATACAACAACAAACAATATTAAAAGTAGCAGACAACACAGGTGCAAAAGAAATTATGTGTATTAGATGTTTAGGTGGATCATACAGAAAAACATCTAACATAGGTGATGTAATAGTTGCTTCAGTTAAATCAGCAACACCAGGTGGCGTTGTTAAAAAAGGTGATGTTGTAAAAGCTGTTATAGTAAGATCTAAAAAAGGATTAAGAAGACCAGATGGTTCATATATAAAATTTGATGAAAACGCAGCTGTAATAATAAAAGAAGATGGAACACCAAAAGGAACACGTATCTTTGGACCAGTTGCAAGAGAGTTAAGAGAAAAAGATTATATGAAAATATTATCTCTAGCTCCAGAAGTATTATAAAAAATAAGAAGGGAGGCAATCTCTAATGAGAATAAAAAAAGGAGACAATGTTCAAGTTTTATCAGGAAATGATAAAGGTAAAACAGGAGAAGTTTTAGAAGTATTACCAAAAGCTGACAAAATCGTTGTTAAAGAAGTTAACATTAGAAAAAAACATGTTAAACCAAGAAAACAAGGAGAAGAAGGCGGAATTATATCAGTTGAATGCGCTATACCAGCTGCAAAAGTAAACGTAGTATGCCCAAAATGTGGAAAAACTACAAAAGTAGGATATAGTGAAGAAAAAGGTGAAAAAATTCGTGTTTGTAAAAAATGCGGTGCAAAATTAAAATAGGAAAAAGAAAGGAGGATTAATACATAATGGAAAAATTAAGAGAACAATATGAAAAAGAAGTAGTCCCAGCATTAATGAAAAAATTTAATTATAAATCAATTATGCAAGTTCCAAAACTTGACAAAATAGTAATCAATATAGGATTAGGAGATATAAAAGAAAATCCTAAATCATTAGAAAACGCAATGAACGATTTAATGCAAATTACAGGTCAAAGACCAGTAGTAACTAAAGCTAGAAAATCAATCGCTGCATTTAAATTAAGAGAAGGTGTAAATGTAGGTTGTAAAGTAACATTAAGAGCAGATAAAATGTATGACTTTGCTTACAAATTATTCAACGTAGCACTTCCAAGAGTTAGAGATTTTAGAGGAGTTTCAGGAAATTCTTTCGACGGTAGAGGAAATTACTCTATGGGTATAAAAGAACAATTAATATTCCCAGAAATCGAATATGATAAAGTTGATAAATTAAGAGGAATGGATATCATATTTGTAACAACAGCTAATTCAGATGAAGAAGCAAAAGAATTATTAAAACTTATGGGAATGCCTTTCAAAAACTAATTATTAAAGTTAAGGAGGAAAATCAAAACTATGGCTAAAAAATCAATGAAAGTAAAACAAGCTAGACCACAAAAATACACAACAAGAGAATATAACAGATGTAAAATATGTGGAAGACCACATGCTTATATCAGAAAATATGGTATTTGCCGTGTATGTTTTAGAGAATTAGCACATAAAGGAGAAATACCAGGTGTTAAAAAAGCAAGCTGGTAAAATCTTGATGAAATAAAAGAAAAGGAGGAAAAAAATGAATACAACAGATCCAATCGCAGATATGTTAACAAGAATTAGAAATGCAAACACTTCTAAACACAAAACAGTAGATATACCTGCATCAAATATGAAATTAGGAATTGCTGAAATATTATTCAAAGAAGGATACATCAAATCTTTCGAAGAAATAAAAGATGACAATCAAGGAATAATAAGAGTTACTTTAAAATATGACGAAAAAGGAAATAGAGTAATCGACGGATTAAAAAGAATTAGTAAACCAGGACTAAGAGTATATGCTTCAAAAGAAGAATTACCAAAAGTTTTAAATGGTTTAGGAATAGCTATAATCTCAACTTCAAAAGGATTAAAAACAGATAAAGAAGCAAGAGAATTAGGAGTAGGTGGAGAAGTATTAGCATACGTTTGGTAATATAATCCATGAAATAAAAAGGCGAAAGCTATATGACATATTCAAAAAAGAAGGAGGAAAAGATAATGTCAAGAATAGGAAATAAACCTATAACAGTTCCTGCAGAAGTAAAAGTTACAATAGATGGACACAAAATCACTGTAACAGGACCAAAAGGAACATTAGAAAGAGAAATTCATGAAAACATTTCTTTAGAAATGAATGAAAACACAATTAAAGTTTCTAGAATTAACGATGAAGCTGCTAATAGAAGTTTACATGGTTTAACAAGAACATTAATTAATAACATGATAATAGGTGTAACACACGAATATACTAAAGAATTACAAATCAACGGAGTTGGTTACAGAGTTGCAAAACAAGGAACAGGATTAAACCTAACTTTAGGATATTCACACCCAGTAATATTTGAAGCACCAGAAGGAATTACTTTTGATGTACCAAATCCAAATACAATAATAGTAAGAGGAATTGATAAAGAATTAGTTGGTCAAACAGCAGCAGTTGTTAGATCAAAAAGACCACCAGAAGTATATAGAGGTAAAGGTATTAAATATGCTGATGAAGTTATTAGACGTAAAGAAGGAAAAACAGGTAAATAGAAATTAAGCTGAACAATGTGATTTGGCAGATAAAATTTTGAAAAAATTTTAGATGACGATGAATGAGCGAAGCGAATGATTCGTAAATTTATAATTTCGGAGAAATTTTAAATTTATGATGAACGAACAAAGTGAGTGAAAGGAGAATAAAAATGGTTAAGAAAACAGATAGAAAAATGGAAAGAACAAGAAGACATTTAAGAGTAAGAACAAAAATATCTGGTACAGCTGAAAGACCAAGATTATGTGTATATAGAAGTAACACAAACTTATATGTACAAATTATAGATGACGTTGCTGGAAAAACATTAGTAAGTTGTTCAACATTAGACAAAGATATTAAAGAAAAACACGCTAATATCGAAGCTGCTAAAGAAGTTGGAACAATGATAGCTAAAAAAGCAATAGAAAAAAATATCAAAACTGTAGTTTTTGACCGTGGTGGATACATATATCATGGTGTAGTAAAAGCATTAGCAGAATCTGCAAGAGAAGGCGGATTAGAGTTCTAGGAAAGGAGAAAATAAAAACCGATGGAAGAAAAAAACGAATTAAAAGAAAAAGTTGTTGCTATAAATAGAGTTGCTAAAGTTGTTAAAGGTGGTAGAACTTTTAGATTTAGTGCTGTAGTTGTAGTTGGTGACGAAAATGGACATATTGGTGTTGGAAATGGTAAAGCTGCTGAAGTTCCAGATGCTATCAAAAAAGCTATTCAAGAAGCTAAAAAGAACTTAGTAGAAGTACCAATCGTTGATACAACAGTACCACACGAATTTGTTGGAAAATTTGGTAGTGCAAAAGTTTTATTAAAACCAGCTGCTGTTGGTACTGGACTTATAGCTGGAGGTAGCGTTAGACCAGTATTAGAGCTTGCAGGATACAGAAACATAAGAACAAAAGTTATTGGAACAAACAATCCAAGAAACGTTGTTTATGCTACTATTGAAGGATTAAAAGCAATGCAAACAGCTGAGCAAGTAGCTAAAAAAAGAGGTAAAAAAGTAGAAGAAATATTATAATAAAATAAAGATGTTATAAAAGATTAAGGAGGTGCAAGCATAAAATGAAACTAGGAGAATTAAAACCAGCAGAAGATAGAGTTTCAAGAAGAAGAGTTGGACGTGGAATCGGTTCAGGACTAGGAAAAACATCAGGAAGAGGACATAAAGGACAAAAAGCTAGATCTGGCGGTGGAGTAAGAAGAGGATTCGAAGGTGGTCAAACACCATTATATAGAAGATTACCAAAAAGAGGATTTAATAACATAAATGCAAAAGATTACACAGAAGTAACTTTAACAATGTTAAATAAATCAACAGTAACAGACGTTACAGCAGAAACTTTATTAGCAGACGGAATTATAGGAAAAGTAAATGACGGAATAGTAATATTAGCAACAGGAAAACTAGATAAAAAATTAAACGTAAAAGCTACAAGATTTACTGCAAAAGCAAAAGAAGAAATTGAAGCTTTAGGCGGAAAGGCTGAGGTGATTTAGTTGTTTAAAACAATCAAAAATGCATTAAAAACACCTGATGTAAGAAAAAGAATATTATATACATTATTATTAATCGTAATTTTTAGATTAGGATGTTATATAACAGTTCCAGGAGTAAACAGTATAACATTAAATGAAGCAATGAACTCAAATAATGGAATTGCAGGATTAATAGATATTATTTCAGGAGGGGCATTTTCTAGATTTTCTGTTTTTGCAATGTCAATTAGCCCTTATATCACAGCATCAATAGTTATACAATTATTAGCTATGATTATACCATCTTTAGAAAGATTAACTAAAGAAGGTGGAGAAGAAGGAAGAAAGAAGATAAACAGATACACAAAAATATTAACATTAGTTTTAGCATTAGTTGAAGCTATAGGAGTATTTGTATCTTATAAATCTTCTGGAATCTTCGTAAATACAAACTTTGCAACAGGAGCAATGGTTGTAATTGCCTTAGTTGCAGGAACATCAATATTAATGTGGCTTGGTGATGAAATAACCAGTAAAGGAATTGGAAATGGAATTTCAATGATTATATTTGTTGGTATCATATCAGGTTTACCAAGTTTTGTAACAACATTATGGAATTTAATAATGACAGATGCAGGATTTAGCACAACAGGATTACTAATGGCAATAGGAATATTAATAGGAGCTATTATATTAGTAGCTGGAGTTGTATTTGTACAACAAGCAGAAAGAAGAGTTCCAGTGCAATACTCTAAAAAAGTTGTAGGAAGAAAAATGGTTGGAGCACAAAATACACACATTCCATTAAAATTAGCAATGGCTGGAGTTATGCCTATAATATTTGCATCATCATTCTTAACATTCCCAGCAATGATTATACAAATATTTGTAAGTGATATTGGAAGCAAAACTGGATTTTTAGCAGGATTATATAAATTCTCAATAGCTACATCATCTTCAAGTGTAGGAATTGGGTATTCAATTGCAAATGCATTAGTATACTTAGTATTAATAATGGCATTTACATTCTTCTATACATATGCTACATTTAATCCAGCAGAAGTTTCAAATAACATAAAACAAAATGGTGGATTCATTCCAGGAATTAGAGCTGGAAAACCAACAACAGAATATTTATCATCAATAATATCTAAATTAACATGGTTCGGTGGATTTTTCTTAGCAATTATTGCTATACTACCAATGTTATTAAGATTTACAAGTTTAAATATTGCTTTTGGTGGTACATCTATATTAATCGTTGTAGGTGTCGCATTAGAAACAATACAACAATTAGAGTCACAATTAGTAATGAGACATTATAAAGGATTTTTGGAATAATAAATAAAATTATGGGGAGATATAATTATAGAGATAATTTAATTATATCACCCTATAATGGTTTATAAAAATAGTTTTTATAATGATTATCAAAAGTGATAATTATTATAAAGATTATTAACAAAATAATCTTATAAAAAGGAGAGATGAAAAATGATTATTATAATGTTAGGTGCGCCTGGAACAGGAAAAGGAACAGTAGCTGGAAAGTTACAAGACAAATTAGGATTTACACAAGTATCAACAGGAGACATATTTAGAAAAAATATAAAAGAAGGAACTGAACTAGGGAAATTAGCGGATAGCTATATTTCAAAAGGAAATTTAGTACCAGATGATGTAACAATAAAAATAATAGAAGATAGATTAAATGAACCAGATGTAGAAAATGGAATAATCTTAGATGGATTTCCAAGAACAGTAAAACAAGCAGAAGAATTAGATAAAATATTAGCTTCAAAAGGTAAAAAAGTTGATAAAGTATATAATCTAACAACACCAGAAGAAGAAATTATAGAAAGAATAGTAAATAGAAGAGTTTGCTCAAATCAAGAATGTAAAGCAATATACAACATAGTATTAAATCCACCAAAAGTTGAAGGAAAATGTGATAAATGTGGTTCAGAATTAGTAACAAGAAAAGATGATAATGAAGAAACAGTAAGAGCAAGACTAAAAAATTATTTTGAACAAACAGCACCATTAGTAGAGTACTACGAAAATAAAGGTAATTTGGTTACAGAAGTAGTAAGCAAATCAATAAACAGATTAGGTGAAGATGTAGCAAATGATATAGTAGAACAATTAAAATAAAAAATTGTAATATATAAAAAGGAGTAGACCTAAAGTGGTAACAATTAAATCAAAAAGAGAAATTGAATTAATGAGACAAGTCTGCAAAGTAGTTGCATTGACTTATGAAGAATTAGAAAAAAATATAAAACCAGGAATGACAACATATGAATTAGACAAATTAGCTGAAAAAACAATGAGAAGCTTAGGGGCAACACCAGCTCAAATAGGATATGACCCAGGAATAAGAGGAGTACCTAAGTTTCCAGCTGCAACTTGTGTTTCAGTAAATGATGAAGTAATACATGGTATACCATCAAGAAATAGAGTTATAAAAGAAGGAGACATTGTAAGTGTTGATACAGTAGCTCTAAAAAATGGATTTAATGGAGATGCAGCAAGAACATTTATAGTAGGGGAAACATCAAAAGAAAATAAAAGATTAGTAGATGTTACAAAACAAGCATTTTTCGAAGGAATAAAATATGCAAAACCAGGAAATAGAATAGGAGACATTTGTCACGCAATAGGAGAGTATGTTCATTCACAAGGATTTTCAGTAGTTAGAGAATTTCAAGGACATGGTATAGGAAGAGAAATGCATGAAGATCCAGGAATACCAAACTATGGAAAAGCAGGAAGAGGAATAAGACTAGAACCTGGTATGACATTAGCTATAGAACCTATGGTAATACAAGGAAAACCAAACATTTTAGAATTAGATGATGGATGGACAATTATAACAGAAGATGGAACAATGGCAGCTCATTATGAAAATACAATTTTAATTACAGAAAAAGAGCCAGAAATATTGACAATCCTAAAAAAATAATGTATAATGTAGTAGTTATTATCAAAATGGAAAAATTATGTATAATAATAAATTGCTCTTATAGGAGGGGATATCTTGGCAAAGGAAGATGTTATAGAAGTAGAAGGTACTGTTGTAGAAGCATTACCAAATACAAATTTTAAAGTAGAACTAGAAAATGGACATCAAATATTAGCCCATATTTCAGGAAAACTTAGAATGAATTATATAAAAATTCTACCAGGTGATAAAGTAAAAGTAGAATTATCACCATATGACTTATCAAGAGGTCGTATAATCTGGAGAGCAAAATAATAAAGTTTAAATTTAACCCAAATAATATAAAGTTTTAAGACTTATAAATAGGAGGTGCAAAAAATGAAAGTAAGACCATCAGTAAAGAAAATATGTGACAAATGCAAAGTAATAAAAAGAAAAGGTGTAATTAGAGTTATATGCGAAAACCCTAAACACAAACAAAGACAAGGATAATTTGTTTTTTTAATTGTTTATAACACAAATTAGGTAGCGGCTGTGAAAGTTTATTTATAAAATAAAAATTTACATATCAAATTTGTGTTTATATATATGTCTTGAGAATATCTAAAGACCCGTAGCGGGGTGCATTTCACCTTTAGAGAATACAAAGACAAACTAATAATAAATATAATAAAAGAAAAATTTTGGAGGTGCAAAATAATATGGCTCGTATAGCAGGAGTAGACTTACCTAAAGAAAAAAGGGTAGAAATAGGACTTACATATATTTATGGAATAGGATTAACAAGCTCTCAAAAAATACTAGCAAAAGCTGGAATTAATCCAGATACTAGAATAAAAGACTTAACAGATGATCAAGTTAATGATATAAGAAAAGTTATTGACGAATCATACAAAGTTGAGGGAGATTTAAGAAGAGAAGTTGCTCTTAACATTAAAAGACTTACAGAAATCGGATGCTACAGAGGATTAAGACATAGAAAAGGATTACCTGTAAGAGGACAAAGAACAAAAACTAATGCTAGAACAAGAAAAGGTCCTAGAAAGTTAGTTAGCAAAAGCAAAAAATAAAAAAATTGACTAAAATCATCAATCTGCACATTTTCAATATTTATTACAAATCTCAGCATACAAACGTATAGCTTCGCCTTGTAATAAATATAAAAAATGCATATCTTAACAATTTTAATCAATTTTTAGGAATGATATAAACCTTATTAAAATGAAGGAGGGAAATTTAAAAAATGGCAAACAAAAAAACAACTACAAGAAAACCAGTAGCTAGAAGAAATAGAAAAAACATTGAAAAAGGTGAAGCACATATTCACTCTAGCTTTAACAATACAATAGTAACAATAACAGATACACAAGGAAATGCAATTTCATGGGGAAGTGCTGGAGAATTAGGATTTAAAGGTTCTAGAAAAAGCACACCATTCGCTGCAGGACAAGTTGCAGAAACAGCAGCTAAAGCAGCTATGGAACATGGATTAAAATCAGTAGAAGTATATGTAAAAGGACCAGGAGCTGGTAGAGAAGCTGCAATCAGATCACTTCAAACAGCAGGTCTTGAAATAAGCGCAATCAAAGACGTAACACCAATACCACATAACGGTTGTAGACCACCAAAAAGAAGAAGAGTATAGAAAGGAGTATAAATAATGGCAAGATATAAAGACGAACAATGTCGTATATGCCGTAGAGAAGGACAAAAATTGTTCTTAAAAGGTGCAAGATGCTACTCAGATAAATGTAGTATATCAAGAAGAAATTATGCACCAGGACAACACGGACAAAAAAGAGCAAAATTATCTGAATACGGTACACAATTAAGAGAAAAACAAAAAACAAAATCATATTATGGAGTTGGAGAAAAACAATTTAGAAGATATTTCGAAATGGCTTCAAATAAAAAAGGTGTAACAGGTGAAAACTTATTACAAATATTAGAAAGTAGATTAGATAACGTTGTTTACAGATTAGGATTTGGAACATCAAGAGCACAAGCTAGACAATTTGTAAATCACGGACAATTCGAAGTAAATGGTAAAAAAGTTAACATACCATCTTACTTAGTAAAAGCAGGAGATGTAATCACTGTTAGAGAAAGTAAAAAAGATAACTCTACATTAAAAATGAATATAGAAGAAACAGCTGCTAGACCAGTTCCAGCATGGCTTGAAAGAGATAGCGAAAAATTAAGTGGTAAAGTAATTAGATTATCAGCTAGAGAAGATATAGATCTTCCAATCGAAGAACATTTAATAGTAGAGCTTTACTCAAAATAATAGTTTTTGAAAGTAAGTGTAAAGGTTTAGTCAAAACTTTAAAATTTTACTTAAAAAGACTCATAAGTTTTTAAAGAGTTTGAGAGAGTATTCTCAATTTAGGAGGTAAAAATGATAGAATTTGAAAAGCCAAATATTGAATGTCTAGAAATTGATGATGTAAATAACTATGCAAAATTTGTATGTGAACCATTAGAAAGAGGATATGGTGTAACAATAGGAAATTCTCTAAGAAGAATAATGCTTTCATCACTTCCAGGATGTGCTATAACAAGCGTAAAAATAGATGGAGTATTACATGAATTCTCTACTATACCAAATGTAGTAGAAGACGTACCAGAATTAATAGTAAACTTAAAAAACGTTAGATTAAAATTTGACGGAAATGAAGAAAAAACTATAAGAATAGATTTCAAAGGTGAAGGAGAAGTTACAGCTGGAGATATAAAATCAGATGGAACAGTAGAAGTATTAAATCCAGATTTACATATTGCAACAGTTTCAGAAGGTGGAAGCCTTGTAATGGAAATGACTGCAGATAGAGGAAGAGGATACAATTCATCTGAAAAAAATAAAAAACCAAATCAAGATATTTCTGTACTTCCAATTGACTCAATCTATACACCAGTAAAAAAAGTAAACTACCAAGTAGAAAATACAAGGGTTGGTCAAACAGTAGATTATGATAAATTAGTAATAGAAGTATGGACAGATGGAAGCTTAAAAGCACATGAAGCTTTAAGTTTAGCTGCAAAAGTTATGACAGGACATTTAGAATTATTCATAGATTTATCTGAAACAACAAAAAATACACAAGTAATGATTGAAAAAGAAGAATCTAAGAAAGAAAAAGTTCTAGAAATGTCAATAGAAGAACTTGAATTATCAGTTAGATCATACAACTGTTTAAAAAGAGCTAACATATCAACTGTTGAAGATTTAATTAGTAAATCAGAATCAGAAATGATGAAAGTTAGAAATTTAGGAAAGAAATCTTTTGATGAAGTAACAGCCAAATTACATTCATTAGGCTTAGACTTTGCACAAGAAGATGAGTAAATAAAATAAATAGGGAATAAAGCCCATACAAAAAAGAAAGAGGAAGGTGAAAAAATTGGCTACAAATAGAAAATTAGGTAGAACTACAGATATAAGAATGGCAATGTTAAGAAACTTAACAACAGACCTATTAGTACATGGAAAAATTGAAACAACTTTACCAAGAGCCAAAGAAGTAAAATCAATAGCTGATAGCATCATATCACTTGCAATAAAAGAAAAAGATAACTTTGAAGAAGTAGATCAAAAAGTTGTTAAAGCTAAATTAGATTCAAAAGGTAACAAAGTTACAGAATTAGTAAAAAGCAAAAACGGTAAAGAATATTTAAAAGTAGTTAAAGAAGAAACTACTGAAAAAAGACAAAAAGATATGCCATCAAGATTAAATGCTAGAAGAAAAATAATGAGAAAAGTTAACAAAGTAAAAGATTCTGATGGTAAAGTAATAGATGTTCCAGCAATGTTATTTAACGAAATAGCACCTAAATATGCAGGTAAAAACGTTGGTGGATACACACGTATAGTAAAAGCTGGTCCTAGAAGAGGAGACGGAGCTGAAGTTGCTATATTACAATTAATATAATTAATTATAAATAAAAAGAGATGAACTACTTAAAGTAGAACATCTTTTTTTATTTATATAAATCTAAAATACTTACCCTTAAAGCTTTCGAAAATCCTAAAACTTCAGTATCTGTTATAAATCTCTTACCATTTTCTAATTTAGAAATATCAGAACGACTAAGTTTAAAGCCTAAAACCTGCATTCTTGCGCATAAATCCTCTTGAGTTATTTTTTTATCTTTACGAATTTGTTTTATATTATTTCCAGCAATATTTAAAGAATTTTGAGAAATTATTTTTTTACTCATAAAAGTACCTCCTAAAAAATGTTCTTATTTCGAACATTATTATTGATTTTATAATAAAGTAATGTTATAATTGTTCTAAAATAGAACAAATAAAAAATAGGAGGAATTCAAATGAAAAAAATAAAAAAAACAAAAGAAGCAGGAGGGATTACATTAGTGGCTTTGGTGGTTACAATAATAATTTTATTAATTTTAGCAGGAATAGGGATTTCAGTATTAACTCAAACAGGACTATTTGATAAAGCAAAACAAGCAAAGGAAATAACTGATAATAAATATGAAGAAGAAAATATGGTATTAGCAGAGTATAATAATAAAATAAATGAAGTTTTCAATACTAGAGAAAATAATTCAAATAATAGCTATACAGAGGAAGAACAAGTGGTAGGGAGTTGGAAAGATGGAAAAAATATATATAGAAGAGTCGTTGAATTTGAAAAAAAACAATCTGGGTCTCAAGATACAGGAGTATTTATAAATAATTTAGATACAATTATTACCACATATGGAGTAGTAATACAAAATGAAACTAAAAGTCAAGTACCTGTACCATATCATACATCAACATCTGATTATGCAATTTTTTATTACACAACTGATGGAATTCTTAGATGCAATGCTAATGGATACAGTGCAAATGCAAAATATTATTTAGTAATTGAATATACAAAAAAATAATTGTTATTATTGCTAAAACATAGTATAATACTCCTCGGAGGCAACAAAATGAAAAACATAGAATACCAAATAAAATACTCAAAAATAAAAAACATCTACATACAAATAAAAAACGGACAAGTAATAATAAAAGCACCCAAAAGAATAAGCAAAAAAGAAATAGAAAAACTAATAGAACAAAAAGCAGAATGGATACAAAAAAGCCTAGAAAAAGAAAAGCAAAAACAATCAAAACAAGCACTATATACCAAAGAAGAATTTAAACAAATAGTAACATCAAACGCAAAAGAACTAATAAATGAAACAGGACTAATACCAAATAAAATAACAATAAAAGAAATAAAATATGCTTGGGGAAGTTGTTCAAACAAGAAAAACATTACAATAAATCTAGAACTAATAAAATATAGCCAAAAAGCAATAAGATATGTAATATTACATGAGCTATGTCACATAAAATATATGAACCACTCAAAAGAATTTTGGGAATTAGTTGAAAAATATATGCCAGAATATAAAGAAGGACAAAAAGAATTTAAATAAAAAATAACGTAAAATAAAATGAATAAAAAACAATACTAAGTTCATAATAAAAAAGAAAGAGAGGAAATATTATGAATTTAGAACAAAATTTAAATGAATTATTATCAGACTTAAATGTATTTTATCGAAAACTACAAAATTACCACTGGAACGTTACAGGACAAGACTTTTTCCAAGCACATTCAAAATTAGAAGAATTATACAACGAAATAAATGAACAAATAGATGAAATAGCAGAACATATACTAATTTTAGGAGAAGAACCACTAGGAACACTAAAAGATTATTTAGAAAAAGCAAATATAACAGAAGCAGAAAACAAAAAAATAAAATCACAAGAAGTTTTTCAAACAATCCTAAAAGATTACAAAAAATTACTTGAAAAAGTAACAGAAATAAAAGAAAAAGCAGATGAACAAAAAGAATACTCAACATCAGCATTAATGGATGATTATATTTTAGACTATAGCAAAATAATATGGATGTTAAAGCAAAAAGAGGAATAATCACACAAAAAAATAAAAAACATATAATAGACCATAGGAGGCAAAAAAATGATTGAATTTGTATTAAATACAATATTCTGGACATTAGCCATTTATGGTCTTTTTGAAATTATAAAAAATATTATATACATAAATACATATACAAAATTTAAATCAGATGGAATTCATGTAATAATAGCAGTAAAAAACCAAGAAGAAAAAATAGAAGGATTTTTACGTTCAATATTATTTAAAATTTTATATGGAAGAGAAGAATATCTAAAAAACATTATAGTTGCTGATTTAGAATCAACTGATAATACCAAAGAAATAGCTAGAAAATTAGCAAAGGATTATGAAATATTAAAAGTTATAAGTTGGAAAGAATGTAAAGATATAATGGACAGTATAAATGAAAGTACAAGTAAATAAAATAGTAATGCTGTGTGCTTGGAATATATTGAAATTATTGTTTTTGAGTGCGATTGGAATGATTTAAGAATTTCTTAAATTATGTATTGAGCCGAAAAAACAATAATTTCAATATATTCCAAGCACACAGCATTACTATTTTTTATTTACTTACACAAAAGAAGTATTTTTATAAAAATAGTTTGAAATATCAAAATATATATGTTAAGATATAAAAAATAAAAACAGAAAGGAAGTAAAAATGTTAAAATTAGAAAATATCAAAAAAGACTATAAATCTGGAGATACAACAGTACAAGCACTAAAAGGAATAAATATTCAATTTAGAAAAAGTGAATTCGTTTCTATATTAGGACAAAGTGGTTGTGGAAAAACAACTTTACTAAACATCATAGGAGGCTTAGATAGATACACATCAGGAGATTTAATTATAAATGGAAAATCAACAAAAAAATTCAAAGATAAAGAATGGGATGCATACCGTAATTATTCAGTTGGATTTGTTTTTCAAAGTTATAATTTAATACCACATCAAACAATATTATCTAATGTAGAACTTGCACTTACATTATCAGGAGTATCTAGAAAAGAAAGAAAACAAAGAGCTATAAAAGCATTAGAACAAGTTGGATTAGGAGAACAAATACATAAAAAACCAAACCAATTATCTGGAGGACAAATGCAAAGAGTTGCAATAGCAAGAGCTTTAGTAAATAACCCAGATATTATATTAGCAGATGAACCAACTGGAGCATTAGATACAAAAACAAGTGTACAAATTATGGAAATTCTAAAAGAAATTTCAAAAGATAAATTAATAATAATGGTAACACATAATCCGGAATTAGCAGAAAAATATTCAACAAGAGTAATAAAAATATTAGATGGAGTAATAACAGATGACTCAAATCCATACGAAAATAAAGATGAGAAAATTGAAAAAGCTAAAATTGGAAGAACATCAATGAAATTTCTTACAGCACTACATCTAAGTTTAAATAATTTAATGACAAAAAAAGGAAGAACATTATTAACCTCTTTTGCAGGAAGTATTGGAATTATAGGAATAGCACTTATATTAGCGATATCAACAGGAGTTCAAAATTATATAAAAAAGGTAGAAGAAGACACATTATCATCTTACCCAATAACAGTTGAAGAAACATCAATAGATATGTCAAGCATGTTGCAGTCTATGATGGGAGAAGCACCAGATATTGAAAATAAAGAAGAAGAAAAAGTTTATTCAGCAGATGTAATGAATAATATGATAAGAACACTTTCAAATAAAAAACAAAGTAATAATTTAGGAGAGCTAAAAAAATATTTAGACCAAGAAAACAATGAAATAAAAAATAATAGCAACAGTATTCAATATGGTTATGATTTAAACTTAAATTTATATAAAGAAAATACACAAGATGGAATAGTTAGAGTTAACCCAAGCACAGTAATGAATTCCTTTGGAATGGGAGATATGATAGAAGCACAAAACAATTCATCAGTAGCATCAATGTTTGGAAGTTCAATGATGACAAATACAGATATATGGGTAGAAATGTTAGATAATCAAACATTACTAGAATCACAATATGATTTATTAAAAGGAAGTTGGCCAAAAGCATATAATGAGGTTGTGCTAATTGTAAAAGAAGATGGAAGAATAGATGATTATACTTTATATTCATTAGGATTAAAAGATCAAAGTGAACTAAAAGAAAAATGGAAAGCTATTGAAAATGGAGAGAAAATAGAAGAAAAAGATGAAACAACATCATACACATATGATGAATTATTAAATTTATCATATAAACTACTATTGAACTCAGATTACTACAAAAAAGAAAACGGACTATGGATGGACAAAAGTGAAGATGACAATTTTATGAAAGAAAAAATTGAACAAGCAGAAAGCATAAAAGTAGTAGGAATAATAAAACAAAACAAAGAAAGTGTAGCTTCATCAGTAACAAGTGGAATAGGGTATACAAAAGACTTAAAAGAATACGTAATCCAAAAATCAAATGAAACAGAAATAGTAAAAGAACAAAAAGAAAATCAAAAAATAAATGTATTCACAGGATTAGAATTTCCGACAGATGAAAGTGAAAAATTTGATTACAATAATCTATCAACAGAACAAAAAATGGCAATGAGTAAACTAAGTAGTGAAGAAATAGCAAAAATGATGGAAACATACTCATCAAATAAAGATGCAAGTTATGATAAAAACTTAAACAAATTAGGGGCAGTAGATATAGAAAAACCAACAACTATAAGCATATACCCAAAAGACTTTGATTCAAAAGATAAAATAACAGATGAAATAGAAAAATACAATCAAAAACAAAAAGATGAAGGAAAAGAGGAAAATGTAATAACATATACAGACTTAGTTGGAGTTATGATGAAATCAGTAAGTCAAATAATAAATACAATAAGTTATGTATTAATTGCATTTGTAGCAATATCATTAATAGTATCATCAATAATGATAGGAATAATAACATATATCTCAGTATTAGAAAGAACAAAAGAAATAGGAATATTAAGAGCAATAGGTGCATCTAAAAAAGACATATCAAGAGTATTTAATGCAGAAACATTTATAGTTGGACTTATTTCCGGGTTATTAGGAATAGGAATTACAATATTACTAACAATACCAATCAATGCAGTAATACATTCAATAACAGGAGTTAGTGTAAATGCAGTAGTACCAACAAATGCGGGAATAATACTAGTAATAATAAGTATGTTCCTAACAATTATAGCAGGACTAATACCAGCCAAAATGGCTAGTAAAAAAGACCCAGTAGAGGCATTAAGAACAGAATAAAAAAATAAAAAGCAAACAATAGAAAAATTAAAATATTTTCTATTGTTCACTTTTTTTATAATAATAATTGTGATAAAATACATACTAAAGGAGCAAAAAACAATGTCAGAAAATAAAGCAAAAAAAGTAAAAGAAATATTTAGTGACTACCAAGCAAGAGCAAACATAATAGAGGCGGAAATATTAAACTTAGATGTAATAAAAAAGACCAATACACTTGGAATTACAATAAAATCAGATGAATATATAGAAGTAAAAGAAATATGGTATTTTGAAAAATTCTTATTAGAAAGATTTGGATTCAAAAACATAGATATGAAAATTCAATATCTAGAAGGTGTACAATTAAAAAGAGTTGATGATGAATGGAGAAATATTATATGCTATATGGCACATAAATACCCATTAATGAAACCAATGCTATTAATGAAAAGCACTGTAGAACTAGAGGAAAACATAATTCACGTAAAAATGCACATAAGAGGTGCAGACTTTTTAAGAGCCAAAAAAACTGATATTGAACTTGAAAATGTAATAAAAAAATTATTTGGAAAAGAATACAAAATCGAACTAGAAGAAGTATTGCAAAAAGAAGAAGAACAAGCTTACGAAAAAAAGATGAAAGAACTAGAAGAAAAGACAATAGAAGAAATGTGTTCATATAATCCAGAAAATAAAGAAGAAAAACATAATAAAGAACAAGAATATAATGACCCAGACTATATACCACCACAAGATGGAGATATATACATACCAGAAGGAATGGCTGGAGAAATGCCTGAAGATATACCACAAGAAGAAAATATACCAGCAGAAAACTATATAATGGGAAAACCATCAAAAGCAAAAGAAAAACATATGAAAATAAAAGACATTACAGCAAATGATGGAAGAGTAACCTTAGAAGGAAGAATAGTAACTTGTGAATGTAGAGAAACAAAATCTGGAAAAGGTATGATTATATTTGAATTATATGATGGAACAGGAGTAATAACTTGTAAATCCTTTGCAAAAGATGCAAAAGAAGGTCAAGAAATAACAGAAAAAATAAAAAATGCAAAAGCAATAAAAACAATAGGAAAAGCAGGATTAGATACATATGCAGGAGATATTACAGTAATATCAAATACAATAATAGAAACAGAAACCGATGTCCCAGAAATGCCTGAAGAAGCAGATGAAGACACACCATTAATATTAGGAAAAAATATGAACATTACAGCACCACTTGTAAAAGTTGCAGACTTAGGTGTTGAAGATGGACAAGTTTCACTTGATGGTGAAATAATCTTTATGGAAGATAGAGAGTTAAAAAATGGAAAAACATTATTAAGTTTTGATTTATATGATGGTTCAAGTACAATGACTTGTAAAGCATTCTTACCAAAAGAATCAGCAAAGAAAATAATTAAAAGATTAGGAAAAGTAAAAGGAATAAAAATTGAAGGAAATGCCCAAATGGATTCATTCTCAAATGAATTAACAGTTATGGCAAATACAATAATTGAAGGAAACGGTGTAAAAAAAGAAATAAGACAAGATAATGCAGAAGTAAAAAGAGTAGAATTACATATGCATACAAAAATGAGCCAAATGGATGCAGTAACATCAGCAGAGGATTTAATAAAAAGAGCTATAAAATGGGGAATGAAATCAATTGCAATTACAGACCATGGAGTTGTACAAGCATTTCCAGAAGCATATCACTTAGTAGGAGATGACAATCCGGATATAAAAATAATATATGGAGTTGAAGCATACTTAGCACCAGATAATACAAAATCAATATATAACGGAAAAGGTCAAGATATAGATGCAACATATTGTGTTTTAGACTTAGAAACAACAGGATTTTCTGCAACAAATGATAGAATTACAGAAATAGGAATAATGAAAGTAAAAAATAAAGAAGTAATAGATGAATTTAGTTGTTTCGTAAATCCTGAAAGACACATACCAGAAAGAGTAACAGAAGTTACAAATATAACAGATGAAATGGTAAAAGATGCAGAGACAATAGAGCAAGTATTCCCTAAAATGCTAGAATTTTTAGGAGACCAAGAAGAAACAGTAATTGTAGCACATAATGCAAATTTTGATGTAGGATTTTTAAAACAAAATGCAAAAAGATTAGGCTATGATTTTGATTACTCATATTTAGATACATTAAGTTTAGCAAAAGACTTATTCCCAGATTACAAAAAATATAAATTAGGAAAAATAGCAGAAAATTTAGGAATAAAAGTAGAAGTAGCACATAGAGCATTAGATGATGTTGATACAACTGTAAAAGTATTTAATGTAATGATAGATATGTTAAAAGAAAAAGGAGCTAAAAAATTAGAAGACATAGATGAAGTTGCAGCAGACCCAGCAGCTAAAGCAGAAGAATATAAAAAATTAAAAACATATCATGCTATAATATTAGCAAAAAATTATGTAGGATTAAAAAACTTATATAAATTAGTATCATTTTCACACTTAGATTATTTCTATAGAAAACCAAGAATATTAAAAAGCTTATACAAAAAATATTCAGAAGGATTAATATTAGGAAGTGCGTGTGAAGCAGGAGAATTATATCAAGCAATAGAACAGGGTAGACCAGATGAAGAAGTAGAAGAAATAGCACAAGACTATGACTATCTAGAAATTCAACCAATAGGAAATAACCAATTCTTAATAAGAAATGGAATAATGAGAGATGAGGAAGATTTAAGAGATATAAATAGAAAAATAGTTGCATTAGGAGAAAAATTAAATAAACCAGTAGTAGCAACATGTGATGTTCACTTTATGGATCCACAAGATGAAATATATAGAAGAATTCTAGAAGCGGGTCAAAAATACGATGATGCAGATAATCAAGCACCATTATATTTAAGAACAACAGAGGAAATGCTAAAAGAATTTGAATATCTTGGAGAAGAAAAAGCATATGAGGTAGTAGTAACAAATACAAATAAAATATCAGATATGTGTGAACAAATAAGTCCAATATCTCCAGAAAAATGTCCTCCACACATTCCAGGATGCGAGGAAGATATAAAAAATATTGCATACCAAAAAGCACATGAATTATATGGAGATCCACTACCCAAAATAGTACAAGAGAGACTAGACAAAGAGCTAGATTCAATCATAAGTAATGGATATTCAGTTATGTATATAATTGCTCAAAAACTAGTATGGAAATCAAATGAAGATGGATACATAGTTGGTTCCAGAGGTTCAGTTGGTTCATCACTTGCAGCATTTATGACAGGTATAACAGAAGTTAACTCACTTCAACCACATTATAGATGCCCAAATTGTAAATATTCAGAATTTGAAGACTATGGTGTTGGAAACGGTTTTGACTTACCAGACAAAGATTGTCCAAAATGTGGACACAAACTAACAAAAGATGGAATGGACATACCATTTGAAACATTCTTAGGATTTAATGGAGACAAAGAACCAGATATAGACTTAAACTTCTCTGGAGAATATCAAGCAAAAGCACACAAATATACAGAAGTAATATTTGGAAAAGGAACAACCTTCAAAGCAGGAACAGTTGGTACAGTAGCCGACAAAACAGCATATGGTTATGTAAGAGGGTATTTCGAAGATAGAGGAATACCAATGAATAGAGCAGAAATGCAAAGATTATCAGTAGGATGTACAGGAATAAAAAAAACAACAGGACAACATCCTGGAGGAATTATAGTTGTACCAAAAGGTAGAGAAATATATGAATTTACACCGGTACAGCATCCAGCAGATGACCCAAATTCAGATATTATAACAACTCACTTTGATTATCACTCAATAGATGGAAACTTATTAAAACTAGATATACTAGGACACGATGATCCGACGGTAATTCGTATGTTACAAGACTTAACAGGAATAGCTCCAACAGATGTACCACTAGACGATAAAGAAACAATGTCAATATTCAATTCAACAGAAGCACTAGGAGTAACACCAGAACAAATACACTCAGAAGTAGGAACATATGGAATACCCGAATATGGAACAAAATTCGCAAGAGGGATGCTTTTGGACACAAAACCAACAACCTTCGATGAATTAATACGTCTATCAGGACTATCACATGGTACAGACGTATGGTTAGGAAATGCACAAACCTTAATCGAACAAGGAGTAGTAACACTTCAAGAAGCAATATGTTGTCGTGATGATATAATGATATATTTAATAAAAAAAGGATTACCACCAGATAAATCATTCAAAATAATGGAAGCGGTACGTAAGGGAAAAGTAGCAAAAGGAAAAGAACCAAAATGGAAAGATGAATACATACCATTAATGAAAGAACATGATGTACCAGACTGGTATATAAAATCATGTGAAAAAATAAAATACATGTTTCCAAAAGCCCATGCAGCAGCATATGTAACAAATGCCTTTAGAATTGCATGGTTTAAAGTACACATACCACTAGCATATTATGCAGCATACTATTCTATAAGAGCCAAAGCTTTTGATGCACAATACATGATATTTGGAAAAGAAAAAGTAAAAAACAAGATGAAAGAAATAGAAATGAAAAACCAAAAGAAAGAAGCAACAAAAGCAGAGTTAGATATGTATGATGATTTGGAAATAGTATTGGAAATGTATGAAAGAGGATTTGAATTTTTACCAGTTGACATTTACGAATCAGAAGCTAGCAAATTTAAAATACAAGACAATAAATTAAGACCACCATTAAACAGTATACCAGGATTTGGTACAGTAGCTGCACAAGGAATTGTAAATGCAAGAAAAGATGGAAAATTCATGTCAATAGATGACTTAAAAATAAGAGCCAAAATAGGAGCATCAGGTGCAGAATTATTAAAACAATTTGGATGTTTAGAAGGAATGAGTCAAAGTAATCAATTAAGTTTATTTGGCTAATACTAAAAAAGGGAGAAAAAATGGCAAAATATTTTGAAAATTTAAATGAAAAAATAAAAGAATATTTTAAAATACTATCACCAGAAATACCAGAATTTTTAGAAGAATATATAGAAACAAAAGAAATGCAAAAACAAGCTGGAATAAGTGTATCTTGTGGTACATACTATTCAAAATTATTTCCAGAAATTACACTATGGTACTCAAGTTTGGACCATAGTGTAGCAGTTGCATTAATAATTTGGAATTTTACAAAAAATAAAAAACAAACACTTTCAGGATTATTCCATGATATAGCAACACCAGCCTTTAAACATACTATAGACTTTCTAAATGGAGATTACGAAAAACAAGAATCAACAGAAGAATTAACAACTAAAATAATAAGTAATTCAAAACAAATTATGCAATTACTTGATAGAGATGGAATAAAAATAGAAGAAGTAAATGATTATCATAGATACCCAATTGCAGATAATGATACTCCAAGACTTTCAAGTGATAGACTAGAATATACCCTTTCAAATGGATTGGGAGTAAGAAAAAAATTATGGGATTTAGAAGAAGTTAGAGAAATATATCAAAATATAGAAGTACAAAAAAATGAAGATGGAATAGAAGAATTAGGATTTAAAGATATATCTATAGCAGAAAAATTTATCGAAAATATGAGTACATTATCTATTTCATATATGGATAGTAAAACAAAATTATCAATGCAGTTTTTAGCAGATATAATTAAAAAAATGTATAATCAAAATTTAATAAAACAAAATGATTTATATAATTTATCAGAAAAAGAAATAATACAAAAAATAGAAAACTGCAAATATGATAATATTTCTGAAAGTTTTAAAAAATGGAAAAACACCACAAAAATCTATGAAAGTGAAAACTATCAAGAAAAACAATATTGTAAAAGTATAAGAACAAAAATAAGATACATAAATCCATTAATAAATGATAATGGAAAATATACAAGAATAGATAAAATTTCTACAAAGGCAAAAGAAGAAATTCAAAAATGCCTAAATTATAAAACCCTAAAATATGCATATTTTGATTTTTAAAAAATAAGGAGAAATAAAATGGCAGATATAAAAAATATATTTACAATGCAAAATATAATAATATATTTAATAATAATAAATATAATTGGATTTTTAGTAATGTACATAGATAAACAAAAAGCCAAAAAAGGAAAATGGAGAATTCCAGAAAAGACAATCTTCATAATAACAGTTTTAGGTGGTGGAATAGGAACAATATCAGGAATGTATGCATTTAGACACAAAACTCAAAAATTACATTTTACAATAGGTTTACCAACTATAACAATATTAGAAATAATAGGAGTAATTTATTTTACATTTTTTGTATAAATAAAAATGATATTATGTATATCATAAAAAACAACAAAAAAGCTACAAAGCTAGTAAAATAGCTAAAGTGGCTTTTTTATTTATTTTAATTAAAAATAGAAAATAAGTACACATAAAACAATATATATAAACTGGAAATAACTGGAAAAAATAATAAAATAGAGTTTACTGTGAATAACTTTAAAAAAAATAGGACATTTTTCAGTTATTCACAGAGTTATCCACAGTTTCCACAAAAGACATAAAAGGTTTAATCAAAAAATAATGTAAACAAAACAGGTAACATAATAATACAAAGATAACATAATTGTAATGAAATAGAAAAATAATTGTAACAATTATCAAGAAAAACAAAGAAAAAACACGAATAAAAGAAAAAATGCAAGCAAAACAACATAATATGACAAAAAAATAAATCTATATTTGTAATAAAACATTAAAATAATTGTAATAAAAGCATAACTAAAAAGAAAATAAACTAATATTATATAATAAGTGTAGAATTTTAAACGAAGAAAGAAGGAATGAAAATGTTTAATAGATTTAATAAAATGGTAAATAGAATGATAAAAAATTTTAATTATTATAACTACAAAAGAAGTTTTGATGAAAGCTTAGATATAAAAAGAGATGACATAGAAAATTATATAAAAATGGGAGCAACAATAGTAGATGTAAGAAGTCCACAAGAATATAGAGAAGGACATATAGATGGAGCAATAAACTTACCAGAATATAACATAAGAAGAAATGTACAAAACATATTACTCGATAAAAATCAACTTATAATATTATATTGTTCTGTTGGAGAAAGAAGCAAAATGGCACAAAATAAATTAAAACGTTTAGGCTATACAAATGTTTATACTGTTTACGAGGGAATTGGGGACGCCCTTTTTTTCCCTATTAAATAGTGAAAAAATGGCATCCTCCAATTCACTTGATTTTTATAGAAAATAGCTATTGTGATTTTGTGGTTAATATGTTAAAATAGGAAAAAATAAAATATGTCAAAAAAGCCCGTCCCTTTTGACACAGGAGGAAAAATGAATAAAAGACAAGAACACATTAGAAATTTTAGCATAATAGCACATATAGACCATGGAAAATCAACATTAGCAGACAGAATGATAGAAATGACAGGTGTACTTTCTAAAAGAGAAATGGAAAGTCAAGTATTAGATAACATGGAAATTGAAAAAGAAAGAGGAATTACAATAAAATCACAAGCAGTAAGAATGATCTATAAAGCAAAAAATGGTGAAGAATACGAATTTAACTTAATAGACACACCAGGCCATGTCGATTTTAATTATGAAGTATCTAGAAGTTTAGCTGCATGCGATGGAGCAATTCTAGTAGTAGACTCAAGTCAAGGTGTTGAAGCACAAACCTTAGCAAATGTATATTTAGCAATAGATAATAATCTAGAAATATTACCAGTAATAAATAAAATAGATTTACCAAATGCAAGACCTGATGAAGTAAAAAAAGAAATAGAAGATATAATTGGAATACCAGCAGAAGATGCACCATGTATTTCTGCAAAATCAGGATTAAATGTAGAAGAAGTTTTAGAAAGAATTGTAACAGACTTACCAGCACCAAAAGGTGATGAAAATGCTAAAACAACATGTTTAATATTTGATTCATATTATGATAACTATAAAGGTGCCGTTGCATATGTAAGAGTTATGAATGGAAAGGTAAAAGTTGGAGATGAAATAAAACTAATGGCAACTAATAAAATATATACAGTTGCAGAAGTAGGATATTTTGTACCAGGTTCATATATGCCAACACAAGAAATAAAAGCAGGAGAAGTAGGATACATTGCGGCAAGTATAAAAAGTCTATCAGATATACATGTTGGTGACACAGTAACATTAAATGATAATCCAGCGGACAAGCCATTAAAAGGCTATAAAAAAGTAACACCAATGGTATATTGCGGACTATACCCAATAGACGGTAGTGAATATGAAAACTTAAAAGTAGCTTTAGAAAAATTACAACTAAATGATGCAGCCTTAGAATACGAACCAGAAACATCTGCAGCACTAGGCTTTGGATTTAGATGTGGATTTTTAGGATTATTACATCTAGAAATAATTGAAGAAAGATTAGACAGAGAATTTGACTTAGGATTAATAACAACAGCTCCATCAGTTATCTATAAAGTACACAAAACAACAGGAGAAGTAGAGGAAATATATAATCCAACAGAATTACCAACACCACAAGAGATATCATACATAGAAGAACCTTTTGTAACAGCAAACATATTAACACCAAAAGAATATGTAGGAAACATTATGGAAATATGTCAAAATAGGCGTGGAATATATATAGATATGAAATACTTAGATGAAAACAGAGTTACACTAATATATGAAATGCCATTAAACGAAATAATATATGACTTTTTTGATAATTTAAAATCAAAAACAAAAGGCTATGCATCTTTTGACTATGAATTCAAAGAATATAGAAGGTCAAACTTAGTAAAATTAGACATTCATATAAACGGAGAACCAGTTGATGCACTTTCATTTATAGTACATAAGGATAGTGCATATACAAGAGGCAAAAAAATGGTAGAAAAATTAAAAACAGTAATACCAAGAAAATTATTTACAATCCCAATTCAAGCTGTAATAGGTGGACAAATAATAGCAAGAGAAACAATATCAGCAATGAGAAAAGATGTACTTGCAAAATGTTATGGTGGAGATATTACAAGAAAGAAAAAATTACTTGAAAAACAAAAAAGAGGTAAAAAGAAAATGCGTGAAATCGGTAATGTGGAAGTACCACAAGAAGCATTTTTATCAGTATTGAAATTAGATGATGAGTAGAAATTAGAAAGGAAAATGTTATGAACAAGAAAAATAATCGATATGGACAACCCCAAAAAGAGGTAAAAAGAAGAGAAGATAGAGAAGAAAAAAGTTATGATGACCAAGTAGAAGGAAGAAATTCAGTATTAGAATTATTAGAAAGTGGAAAAGACATAAACAAAATATTTATAGCCAAAGGAGAAAGACACGGATCAATAAACAAAATAATTGCAATAGCAAAAGAAAAAGGAATAATACTAGTAGAAAAAGACAAAAGACAAATGGACGAAATGGCACAAAATCAAAACTATCAAGGTGTTATTGCAATAGTACCACCTTTTGAATATTGTGAAATAGAAGATATATTAGAAGAAGCAAATAAAAGAAATGAAGATGCTTTTGTATTAATATTAGATGGAATAGAAGATCCGCACAATCTAGGTTCAATAATAAGAACTGCGGAAACTGCAGGAGTACATGGAATAATAATACCAAAAAGAAGAGCAGCTGCTGTAAATAGTACAGTAAATAAAGTATCAGCAGGAGCAGTTGAACATATGAAAATAGCTAGAGTTACAAATATATCTGATAGTATAGAAAAATTAAAAGAAGCGGGACTATGGATTTGTGGAACAGATATCAACACAGAAAAATATTATTATAACCAAGATTTAACAGGACCATTGGGAATAGTAATAGGAAATGAAGGAAATGGAATGAGTGATAAAGTTAGAAAAAAATGTGACTTCTTAGTAAAAATACCTATGAAAGGAAAAGTAACATCACTAAATGCCTCAGTATCATCAGGAATAATTATATATGAATCAGTAAAACAAAGAATTTTGAAAAAATCTATTGATTAAAAATTTTAAAAAATATATAATGTAAATGTACATAAGAAAGAGGAGGAAAAAATAATGATGCCAAGAAAGAAAAG
>ERZ791887.309-NODE-309-length-54969-cov-7.499508_pt1 | contig 54969 bp, 52 predicted proteins | sample MGYA00510157_ERZ791887 | MGnify/ENA primary metagenome ERZ791887 (study PRJEB30046, sample SAMN00792112) | human gut metagenome | study: EMG produced TPA metagenomics assembly of the A metagenome-wide association study of gut microbiota in type 2... | reverse complement strand
CTCCTGAATACTCCACACAATAGTAAGAGCCTCCTGCTTTGTCCAGGAGGCTCTTACTATCGATTGAGCGGCCGCTCGGCGCTCTCATAACCCGGAGACCGTAGGTTCGAGTCCTGCCTCCGCGGCCAAAAAAGTCCTGAAATCATAAGATTTCAGGACTTTTTCTAACTTTTCGACATCAATTATAAAGCACAAAATAACGCTTTCTAACACTTTTCTAACATATTCCGTCAGATAAAGAGGAGAAGTCGTTTAGTTTAATTGAAATTTGCGACAGTATATGATATTTTTATATGATTAAAAGAAGGTGTCGCTATGTGCATTCCTGAAAATACATTAAATGTCATCATTACTTCTATTGTTTCCTCACTTTCTAACTGCCTTCTAATCGGCAATTCAGCAGGACAAAGTGTCTATCACATGTGCTTAACTGAATTTGGGGCGTTGCACATAGTGGTGCAATATAGATTGAGAGATCAGGGCCATCGCATTTTGCGATGGCCCTATTATTATATGCGAGAGTTATATCTCGGTACGGTCAGCAGTCTTGTTCATGATAAATATCTCCAAAATGTTTTGTACTCGAAAGGTTGTATTTTTCTTTGGTTGGCCTTATCATAGCGCCATAGAGAACTTTCGTAAAGTAAGCACAATATTGTGGCGTAGTTACCAAAAGGATACTATTGTATATTTTCAACACTTTTTTCACAGCTGATGGAGTGATACCATGATCGACAAAATGCTCATTCGTGGGGCAAAGGTCCACAATCTTAAAAATATCGACGTCGACATTCCGCTCGGTAAGATCGTCGGCATCGCGGGCGTGTCCGGCTCAGGAAAATCCTCACTGGCGCTCGGCGTGCTGTATGCCGAGGGCTCGCGTCGCTACCTTGAAGCGCTGTCCACCTATACGCGCCGCCGCATGACGCAGGCGTCCAAGGCGAGCGTGGATGAGGTTCTGTATGTTCCCGCCGCGCTGGCGCTGCACCAGCGCCCCGGCGTGCCCGGCATCCGCAGCACATTCGGCACGGGCACAGAGCTTTTGAACAGCCTGCGTCTGATGTTCTCGCGTTTAGCCAGCCACCGCTGCCCGAACGGGCACTACGTCCCACCTTCCCTGCTCGTTGCGGCGGGCAAGGAGCTCGTCTGTCCCGAGTGCGGCGCGCATTTCTACGCGCCGTCCGCCGAGGAGCTGGCGTTCAACTCACAGGGTGCCTGCCCAAAGTGCAGCGGCACGGGCATCGTCCGCACCGTCGACTTAGACACACTCGTGCCCGACGATTCCCTGACCATCGACGGCGGCGCGGTCGCGCCGTGGAACAGCCTGATGTGGTCGCTGATGACCGACATCTGCCGCCAGATGGGCGTGCGCACGGATGTACCGTTCCGCGACCTGACCAAAAACGAAAAGGACATCGTCTTCCACGGCCCCGCGGAGAAGAAGCACATCTTCTACCACAACAAGAATTCCAACCAGGCGGGCGAGCTGGACTTCACCTACTTCAACGCCGTCTATACCGTCGAAAACGCACTCGCCAAGGTTAAGGACGAAAAGGGCATGAAGCGCGTCGAAAAATTCCTCAAGGAAGAGACCTGCCCCGAATGCCACGGCACGCGTCTCTCTTCTGCCGCCCGCGCGCCGAAGCTGCGCGGCATTTCGCTCGACGAGGCCTGCGCAATGACGCTCTCGGACCTTGTCGACTGGGTGCGCGGCGTACCGGAGAGCCTTCCTACGGAGATGCGCCCGATGGCCGAGAGCATCTGCGAGGCGTTTGAGAGCACGGCAAAGCGGCTCATCGACTTGGGCCTCGGCTACCTGACGCTCGACCGCTCGGCCTCTACCCTCTCCACCGGCGAGCGGCAGCGTATGCAGCTCGCCCGCGCCGTGCGCAACCGCACGACTGGCGTCCTCTATGTGCTCGACGAGCCGTCGATCGGTCTGCACCCATCGAATATCGTGGGCCTGACCGGCGTGATGCACGATCTCGTCGCCGACGGCAACTCCGTCATCTTGGTCGACCACGACACACAGATCTTGAAAGAGGCCGACTGGATCGTCGAAATGGGCCCCGAAGCGGGCGCTAAGGGTGGCCATGTCATCGCCGAGGGGAACATCCCAATGATCGAAGAAAACCCAAATTCGCAGATTGGGCCGTTCCTCTCCGGCAAGGCTGAAACAAAGCTGCGCGAGCGCGCCAAAAAGGACGAACTGTTCGCAAACGGCACGGTTCATCTGTCTACTTCTCAGATCCACACTGTCAAGCCGCTTGAGGTCGACATCCCCAGGGGCCGCTTCACGGTCGTCACCGGCGTGTCCGGTTCGGGCAAGACGACGATGGTGCTCGAGAGCCTTGTCCCCGCGCTGGAAGCGAAGATCAACGGCAATCCCCTGCCCGCGCACATTCGCTCGGTCGAAGCCGACGGCATCGCGCACGTCAAGCTCATCGACGCGACGCCCATCGGCATCAACGTCCGCTCCACGGTCGCGACCTACGCGGGCGTGCACGATGAGCTGCGCAAGCTCTACGCCAAGTCGCCCGACGCGAAGGAACACGGCTATAAAGCGAGCGATTTTTCCTACAACACCGGCTCTCTCCGCTGCCCCGGCTGCGACGGCACGGGCGTTGTAAGTCTCGACGTGCAGTTTCTGCCCGACGTCAACATTCCCTGCCCCGACTGCCGCGGCTCGCGCTACGCAAGAGCCGCCTATGGCGTGAAGCTCATGAACAAGGCGGGCGAAAACGCCTCGCTTCCTGAACTCATGGACATGGACGTCAACTCCGCCATTGAATTCTGCGCGGACCGGAAGACCGTCAGCCAGAAGCTCGGCATTTTGAAGCAGCTCGGCCTCGGCTACCTGACGCTCGGCGAGGAAACGCCGAGCCTGTCCGGCGGCGAGGCACAGCGATTAAAGCTCGCCAGCGAGATCGGCCGCACGCAGACCGACTCTGTCTTCGTCTTCGATGAACCGTCGATCGGCCTGCATCCGCTGGATGTTCGCGTGCTGCTCGGCGTCTTCCAGGCGCTTTTGGACAACGGCGCAACGGTCGTGGTCATCGAGCACGACCTCGACGTCATCCGCAACGCGGACTTTCTCATCGACATGGGCCCCGGCGGCGGTGAGGCCGGCGGCAGGATCGTCGCCTCCGGCACGCCGGAGGAAATTCAATTGAACCCCGACAGCATCACCGGTCAATATCTGTAACACGAAGGAGGTCATACCATGGAATTACCCGCCTGCCCCGTCGAGACGACGCTCATGCTCATCGGCGACAAATGGAAGGTGCTCATCCTGCGCGACCTGATGGACGGCACCAAGCGCTTCGGCGAACTTAAAAAGTCCATCGGCCATGTGACGCAGAAGGTGCTGACCGCGCAGCTGCGCGACATGGAGGCCAAGGGCCTGCTCACCCGCAAGGTCTACGCCGAGGTACCGCCGCGCGTCGAATACACGCTGACCAAGACCGGCTACAGCCTAAAGCCCATTCTCGATTCCATGGTCGTCTGGGGCACACATTACAAGGAAAAAGCCGCGGCAATGGAGGATGACGATGCGCCCGATGAAGCCTGATCCCGGCATCCGCGTTCAGGCTGTCCGCATCCCGACGGAAAACGGCGGCATGTCCGCGCTCCTGCTCTCGCCGCTCGCCGCGCCGAAAAACGCCGCAGGCATTTTGTGGCTGCACGGCGGCGGATACATCGCAGGGATGAAAGAAATGGTACACGCCTCCCGCGCGGTCGACCTCGTCAAGAAATTTGGCGCAGTCGTGCTGTCGCCGGGATACCGGCTGGCGCTGAAAGCCCCCTACCCTGCCGCGATCGACGACTGCTATGCCGCGCTCCTTTACCTGAAAGCGCACGCCGCGGCGTTCGGCGTCCGCAGCGATCAGCTCATGGTCGGCGGTGAGAGCGCAGGCGGCGGGCTGTGCGCCGCCGTCTGCATCCGCGCGCGGGACGAAGGTAAGGTCAGCGTCGCGTTTCAAATGCCGCTCTACCCCATGCTCGACGACCGCGATACGGAATCTTCGCGCGACAACCGCGGCAGAGTGTGGAATACGCGCCGCAACCATTTTGCGTGGCGGCTTTATCTGCGCGGCACGGACCGCGCGCAGCTCTCGCCCTACGCCGCTCCGGCGCGGCTGACGGATTTTTCTCATCTGCCGCCCGCCTATTCGTTCGTCGGCGACAGCGAGCCATTCTACGCCGAGGCCGTCCGCTATTTCGAGCGGCTGCGCGCCGCAGGCGTTCCGGCAGAGCTGGATGTCTATCATTCTGACATGCACGCCTTCGACATGATGCGCCCCGACGATGTGCTCAGCATTCAGGCGGCTGAGGCGTTCAACACGCGCTTCGCCGACGCGCAGGCCCGCTTTTTTGCTCCGCAGCATGAGATTCAGGAGGAACGCCATGATTCGTGAAATATGCAAAGCTGAAGTCTTCCTCGCCCAAAAGGCCGAAGCCGCCACGGCGGACGATCTCAACACCGCGCAGGACCTTCTCGACACGCTAATCGCCCACAAGGACGGCTGCGTCGGCATGGCGGCGAACATGATCGGCGTCAACAAGCGCATCATCGCTTTTGAAAATGACGGCGAATACATGCTCATGTTCAACCCCGTCATCGTCAAAAAGTCCGGCCCCTACGACACCGAGGAGGGCTGCCTGTCCCTCACCGGCACGCGCAAGGCAAAGCGCTTCCAGACCGTCAAAGTCCAGTGGCAGAACGAAAAATTCCAAACACGCCTCAAGACCTTCACCGGCTGGACGGCGGAGATCATCCAGCACGAGATCGACCACTGCGAGGGGATCGTCATTTAGACATCAGGAGGTGCATCATGCTCAAGCAGCTCAAATACTTTCAATCCGTCGTGCGTCTCGGGAGCTTTTCCGCCGCGGCGGAGGAAAATTTCATCTCGCAGTCAGCCATCTCCCAGCAGGTGCAGTCCTTGGAGCGTGAGCTGGGCTTTGCGCTGCTCGTGCGCAAAAATCGCTCATTTTCGCTCACGCCTGCGGGCGAATACTTTTACCGTAAGAGCCTGCTGCTCACAGCGGACTGCGACCGCATGTGCGCCGAGGCAGCGAAGATCGCCAAGGGCGAGGCGGCGAATTTGAAGATCGGCTACCTGCGCACCTATGCAGGGGGAGAGTTCCACCGCGCGCTCGCGGCCTTTTCGGCGAGGTATCCCGACGTCAGCGTCTCCATCGCGTACGGCAGCCATGGGGAGCTGTGTGATATGCTGAGCGAGGATCGGGTCGAGATCACGCTCAACGATCAGCGCCGCTTGTTTTCCGACGCCTACGAAAATCTGATCCTTGCAGCCCGGCCCGCTCTGATTGAAGTCTCCGCCCACAGCCCAATCGCGCAAATGGAGGCGGTCGCGCCGGCAGAGCTCAAGAATTTTCCCTGCATTCTGATCGCCCCGCCGCCGGAGCGGGAGGCGGAGCAGGAATTCAGCCGCATTGTACTCGGCTTTCCAAGTGAATTCCTGTATGCCGAGAATCTGGAGGAGGCGCGCCTTCTGGTCGCGGGCAGCAGGGGATTTCTTCCGCTGGAGGGCGGCGAAAGGCAGGCAGCCGAACCGCTTGCCCGTGTGCCGCTCGTGCGAAACGGTGCGCCGCTTCTTCGCACATACTGCGCGTTCTGGAAAAAGGAGAACGTGAACCCCTACGTGCCGGAATTCGCACGGCTGCTGAAAGAACAATTCGATACCTGACCATGCAAGGAAGGCGTAACCGACGGCTCCGCCTTTTTTCATATCAGTTTTTCTTATAGAAAAGCCGCAAAACCGGAATTGATACCCGCGGCGCGGCGGTTTACAATGGTAGCATCAACAAAAACCGTGCGCCGCTTTTGGCGCAAAGAGATAAGAAAGGAGCGAAACAATGGCAGCATTGATCGCATTTTACTCCCGCGCGGGAGAGAACTACTTCGGCGGCGCGTACCGCCGCATTTCCGTCGGCAACACCGAAAAGGTTGCTGAGATGCTCGCGGATCTGACCGGCGGCGAGCTGTACAAAATTGAGCAGGCCGAGCCCTATTCAGACGACTACAAGACCTGTGTGGCGCAGGCGCGTGAGGACTGGCAGAAAAACGCCCGTCCCGCGGTGTTGGATCTGCCCGATGACCTCGACGCCTATGATGAAATTTACCTCGGCTACCCCAACTATTGCAGTACGATGCCGATGGCGGTCTACACCTTCCTTGAGCACTACGACTTCACGGGCAAGACCATCCACCCCTTCTGCACGCACGAGGGCAGCGGCCTTTCCGATACCGAAAACGACATCCGCAAGGCTGCCCATGGCGCGGCGGTCACGAAGGGCCTCGCCATCCACGGCAGCCACGTTGCAGAGGCAAAGAGCGCGCTTGCGCATTGGGTCGAGGAGGTAACGAAATGAAAAAGCCCCTGATCGTTTACTATTCCTGGTCGTGCGGCAACACCGAGCGCATCGCAAAGTCCTTGCAGAGCGTCACCGGCGGCGACCTTGTGCGGCTCGACACCGCCGTGCCGTATACCGGCAGCTACAATGATGTGGTCGATCAGGGGCAGCGCGAGGTGAACGTGGCTTTGCGCCGGAGCTCAAGCCGCTTCCCGTCAACGTCGCCGACTACGACGTCATCGCCGTCGGCACGCCGACGTGGTGGTACACGATGGCTCCCGCCGTCAAGACATTCCTGCGTGGACAGAATTTTGCAGGCAAGACCGTTGTCCCGTTTATGACAAACGGTGGCTGGCCGGACCGCGTCATCAAAGATAAGAAGGCCGCCTGCCCCGGCGCGGATTTTGCCTGCGATGTGATATGCAGGTGAAGTTCGACTCGAACGGCGGCGACCGTCTGGAAACGCCGGAAAGCAAGATCAACGCCTGGGCGCAGAGCGTCAAGGCGCTGCTGTAAGGAGGAAAACGATGAAAGACGTCATGTTATGGGCCGGTGCCGGACAGATCGGCATGGCCATCGCCCGCCGCATGGGCGCGGGCTGAAGATCGTCGTCGGCGACAAAAAGCTCGCAAACGCGCAGGCCATCGCTAAGACAATGAACGAGGCGGGCTTCGATGTCACACCCGTCGAGATGGACCTCTCGAGCCGCTCGTCCATCAAGGCCCTCATTGCCAGGGGCAGAGGTACGGCGAGATCAAGATGCTCGTCAACGCTGCGGGTGTGTCGCCCAGTCAGGCGTCCATCGAGGCGATCCTGAAGGTCGGCCTCTACGGTACGGCGGTACTTTTAGAAGAGGTCGGCAGGGTCATCGCACCGGGCGGCGTGGGCGTGACGATCTCGAGCCAGTCCCGCTGGCGCATGCCCGCCCTGACGGCGGAGCAGGGCGAAAAGCTCGCCACCACGCCGACGGAGGATCTGCTGTCCCTCGACTTTTTGCAGCCCGAGAACATCCGTGACACGCTCCATGCCTATCAGATGGCGAAGCGCTGCAACGAGAAGCGCGTCACGGCGCAGGCGGTCGGATGGGGCAAGCGCGGCGCGCGCCTGAACGACATCTCCCCCGGCATCATCGTCACGCCGCTGGCACTCGACGAGTTCAACGGCCCGCGCGGCGGCTTCTACAAGAACATGTTCGCTAAGTGCCCCGCGGGACGCCCCGGCACGGCGGACAAAGTTGCAAACGTCGCCAAGCTTTTGATGAGCGACAAGGGCGCGTTCATCACGGGCTCGACCTTCCTCATCGACGGCGGCGCGACCGCGAGCTACTTCTACGGCCCGCTTCGCCCCGAAAAAGCATGATTTTTCCCTCTCTCTCAAAAAAGCGGCAGAGCCACCGGAATGCTCCGGCGGCTCTGCCGCTTTTTTTACTCAAATCTGCTCCTCGCATTCTGTCTTGATCGTCTTCACACCGAAGAGGAAGTAGACGAGGTGGCAGAGCCACACAATAGCGAGAATAGTGCAGGGAATGTAGAGCGCTTTTCGCAGCATCAGGAAAAAGCCGACGGCCATCAGCAGCGTCACGGACATCAGGATGCCGGCCTTGGTCTGCGCGGTCATGCCCTTTTTCTTCACGAATGAGTCGAGGTGCTTTTGATAGAGCTCTGTGCCGAGAAACCATGTGTGCAGCTTTTCCGACGAGTTTGCAAAGCAGAACACCGTCGCAAGGAAGAACGGCACCGTGGGCAGCACCGGCAGCACGATGCCGACGCAGCCGAGCGCAAGGCACACGCAGCCGAGGATCAGGAAGAAAAGGCGTTTCAGCTTCATCGGTTTTCTCTCTCCAGTCTCTTTTTTTCGCGCTTTGTCTCCACCACGTGGCGGATTGCGGCGACGGGGTGATAGAAAATCATCCGCGGGCCGGAAAAGCGCATCACGGCGCGGATCTTTTCACGCATGTCAGGTTTGTAGCAGTGCACGCGGCAGTTGACGCAGAAGGTCTTCGTCTCCATGAACGGGCAGTGCTCGGAGCGGGCGCGGGCGTAGTCGTTCAGCGCCGCGCACTCGGGACAGAGCACGCCCTTTGTGTGGTGATTGCGGTGGCAGTAGAGGGCGATCATCTGCGAGATCATCTTCTTTTCGCGCTCGCGCTTGGTTTCGATATCCTTCATCAGCTCATTCTCCCGTGCTCGACGGAGTAGACCGTGTCGGCGATGCGCATGGTCGACGCGCGGTGCGACACGAGCACGACGGTCTTGCCCGCGCACTGCTCGTGCAGCGATTTCAGGATGACCGCCTCGTTCAGGCTGTCGAGATTGCTCGTCGGCTCGTCAAGGAGCATCAGCGGCGCGTCGTGCAGAAACGCGCGGGCGAGTCCGAGGCGCTGGCGCTCGCCGCCCGAAAGCGTGTCTCCCAGCTCGCCGACCGGCGTGTCGTAGCCCTGCGGTAGCGTCATGATGAATTCGTGCACGGCGGCCTTTTTGCAGGCCGCGACGATCTCGTCGTCCGTCGCGTCGAGCTTTGCGATGCGGAGGTTATTTTTGATGCTGTCGTGGAAGAGATGCGTCTCCTGCGTGACGAAGCTCTCCATCTCGCGCAGATTCCCCGTGTTGATGCTGGAAACGTCCGTGCCTGACAGGCGGACGCGGCCCTTCTGCACATCCCAGAAGCGCATCAGGAGCTTTAAAAGCGTCGATTTTCCGCTGCCACTGCGGCCCACAATGCCGACGACGCTCCCCTCCGGGAAGCGGACGGAAACGTCGGAGAGAATGTCCTCCCCGCCGTAGGAGAACGTGACGTGCTCGGCCTCCGCGCCGGTAAATTCGACCTCTTTCTGTCCGGTGACCTCGTCGACCACGGGTTCTTCATCCAGAATGTCGAGTACGCGGTTGCCCGCGGCGAAGGTGTTTTGCAACGTCGCACCGAGATTTGCCAGCGCGACCGTGGGGCCGAACGACGAGAACAGCGCAAGGACCGCAATGAGCGCCCCGTCGAACGTCAGCTCTCCGCGCTGCACCAGCGCCGCGCAAGAAACCAGCATTGCAAGGTCGAAGAGCAAAATGGCCGTGTTCGTGATGCCCATGTTCTGGCCCGTGAGACGCTTGAGCTTGGCTTCCTCTTTGGATAGCGCATCGGTGCGCGCATCCATCTCGGCGCGGCGCTCTGCGCCCCGATCGTACTGAATGGTCTCGTTCAGGCCGCGCAGGCTGTCGAGCACGAAGGCCGACAGCGCACCCGACTCCGTGCGGAATCGCATCCCCGTATCGCACGAGCGGCGGGACGTGATGAGCGGGATGACCACGCCGACGCAGACGTAAGCCGCGAGTGCCAGAAGGCCGAGCAACGCGTGATAATGCCCGATGAACAGACACATGATGAGCGTGAACAGCGCCGCGATGGCCGCGGGCGAGATCGTGTGCGCGTAGAAGACCTCGAGCAGCTCAATGTCCGACGTGATGACGGAGATGAGGTCGCCGCGGTCGCGCCCCTCGAGCTTCGCGGGGCAGAGACGGCGCAGTGCGCGGAAGACCTTGTCGCGGATCAGCGCAAGCAGCTTGAAGGCGATGAAGTGGTTGCAGGACTGCTCGGCGTAGCGGAAGATGCCGCGCATGAGCGCGAAGAGCAGCACACAGACGAACGTCGTCTTGAGCGCGACGGGCGTTGCGAAGCCGAGCAGGTCAAGCACGGCAAAGCCGCCGAAGATCGTGATGAACGCGGCGCAGAGGTGGCCGACAAGGCCCATCAAAATGGCGAGCACCATGTAGCCGCTCAGTGGCTTCACGAGGCCGATGAGCCGCGCCATGACGGTAAAACCGCTTCTTTTTTTCATTTTGCCGCCTCCTCTCCGTAGTGCTCCAACACCTGCTGGGCCGACCACAGCGCGGCGTAAGCGCCGCCCTGCTTCAGCAGCGCCTCGTGCGTACCGTGCTGAACGATATCGCCGCGCTCCAGCACGTAAATTTCATCCGACGCTGTGACGTTCGCCAAACGGTGCGAGATCAGCAGCACCGTCTTCCGGCCCGCCAATGCGTGAATTTGCGCCATGATGTCGTTCTCGCTCTCAACGTCGATGTTCGACGTAGCCTCGTCGAAGATGTACACGGGACTGTCGTGCAGCAGCGCGCGGGCGAGCGCAAGGCGCTGGCGCTGACCGCCCGAAAGGTTCTCGCCTCGCTCGGAAAGTAAGGTGTCGAGCCCCGCTTCCCCTCTGAGAAAGTCCGCGAGATTGACCTGCGTGAGCGCGCTCCAGAGCTCGTCATCGCTCGCACCAGGCTTGCCCATCAGCAAATTGTCGCGTACCGTACCCTTGAAGAGGTAGCTCTGGTGGCTGACGTAGGTGATGCGCCGCATCAGGCTCGCTTTTTCAATGTTGCGCAGCTCCGCGCCGCCGACGGTCATCGAGCCGGTGTAGCCCTTGTTTCTACCCATCAAAAGTGCGGAGATCGTCGACTTGCCGCAGCCCGACTCGCCGACGAGCGAGACAAATTTGCCCTGCGGGATCGTCAGATCAACGCCGTGCAGAATTTCGCGCTCCGGTTCGTAGGAAAAGCGCAGGCCGCGGCAGACAATGTCGCCCGCGGGACAGCTGACGCCGCCGTGTGCGGGCTCGGACAGGTCGAGCAGGCGGAAAATCTTATCGCTCGCGGCCATGCCGTTCATGGCAATATGGAAAAACGAGCCGAGCTGGCGCATGGGGATGAAAAAGTCCGCCGCCAGCAGGATGATGAGCAGCGCGCCCGCAAGGTCGATCTTCCCCGCGCGCAGCTGCGTTGCGGCCATGATGACGCCGAGCGCCGCGCCGCCGTAGGCGATGAGGTCCATGATCGTGATGGAGTTGAGCTGCATCGTAAGAACCTTCATCGTGATCTTGCGGAACTTTTCGGCCTCGACGTTCATCTCATCATTTTTGAAGGCGTCGGCCTGATAGATTTTCAAGGTCGTCAAGCCCTGCAAATTTTCAAGAAACGTGTCGCCGAGTGCCGTGTACTGCCCCCAGTATTTCGAGAGCAGCTTCTTCGCCCATGTCTGTACCGCCGCGATGGCGACGGGGATGAGCGGCACGCAGACGAGTAGCACGACCGCCGCCGGCACGCTCACGAAGCACAGCACGACAAAAAGCGTCAGCGGCGCGAGCATCGCGTAGAAAAACTGCGGCAGATACGCGCCGAAGTACGTTTCGAGCTGGTCGACGCCCTCGACCGCGACCTGCACGACCTCCGACGTTTTGACCTGCTCGGAATACGACGCGCCGAGGCACAGGAGCTTGTCATAGATCGCGCCGCGCAGCATCTTCTTGACCGCCTTGGACGATAGATGCCCCATGCGCGACGCGCCGACGGTACAGCCGTATCGCACGGCAACAGCTGCAAGCGCGATCACGGCGGTCGTGACGATCTTACTCTGCGTCACCTCGCCCGCGAACAGCGCGGCGAGCAGCGCCGTCACGGCGCCCATCATCGCGATGTTCGCACACAGCGAGCACCATTGCAGCGCGACGTTGTCCGCGATATATTTTTTGCTCTCCGGCACCGCGCCGATGAGCCGTTTGTTGATCATCATAAGAAAAAGCCCTGCCTTTCGGTGGTCGTTCAGTTAGAGAACGTGAACCGCCGGTCGAAAACGGCCGACGGACACATGGTTCAAGATACCATATCCGCCCCCATTCCGCAAGCAAAAAATGCAGGAAAAGCAAGTATACGAGAGGCAATATGCCTCTTTCGCCCCTTTCGGTTAAAAAAGAAAAGCCGCGGCGATTTTTCTCTCAGGTTCAAGTCCCTTTACTCCGCCGGTTTTCCTACACAAAGCGCTTGTCTGCGCGCGCCACGGCTGGTACAATAGAGGCAATACAATATTCGGGCAGTGCCCGAGCAAAGACACAGGAGGTCGCCATGGTACTCTATTTCACCGGCACCGGCAACAGCCGCCACATTGCCGAGCGCATCGCACACGCGCTGAACGATACGCTCATCAGCCTGAATGACCGCATCAAATCAGGCGACATAACACCGCTCGCCGTCAATGGACGGCTCGTCCTCGTCATGCCGACCTACGCCTGGCGCATCCCGCGCATCGTGCGCGACCATCTGCTGCGAACAGAGCTGCGCGGCGCGAGGGAAACGTGGTTCGTCATGGACTGCGGCAGCGAGATCGGCAACGCCGCGAAGTACAACCGCGCGCTCTGCCGCGAAAAGGGCCTCGTCTACATGGGCACGGCGCAGATCGTCATGCCGGAGAATTTCATCGCCATGTTCAACGCGCCAACCGTCGAGGAGGCTCGCCGGATCGTCGCCAAAGCCGAGCCGTTCATCGACCGCGCGATCGCCGCGATCCGCGCAGGACACATGTTCTCGCCGCCGCGCAAAAAACTCTACGACCGCATCGCGAGCAGCGCGGTGAACCCGGTTTTCTATCTGCTGTTTGTGAAGGCAAATCCCTTTACTGCAAGCGATGTCTGCATCGGCTGCGGCAAATGCGAAAAGCTCTGCCCGCTGAATAACATCACACTGCAAAACGCCCGTCCCGTCTGGGGAACCAACTGCACACAGTGCATGGCCTGCATCTGCTATTGCCCGACAAGAGCCATCGAATATGGCAAGAAAAGCGCCGGCAAGCCGCGCTACCATTTCGAAGAATTGTAAAACAGTTTCACTTTACAGAGGTTCAGCAAGCAGAGTGCGTCTCTTACAAAAGTTTTTCTCTTTCGACATGGTCTTCCCATATGGGCAAAAACCTCGTGCTTTCTCAAAAATGTCATCCCTTTGCCGCGCATTTCGAACAGCGGCGATACCTCACAAAACTTATCAAAAGCCGCGCGCCCTTAGGCGCGCGGCTTTTGATGTTTACATAATATCACGTTCTGCTGCTTTCTGCTTTTTCTCCATCCTCCATTTGACAAAGGTCCACAGCGCGTTGACCAGCACCCAGCCGAGGCCTGTTGCCAGCGCGACGGCGGGGAGGCCCATTTTGCCGACCAGCAGCCACGAGAGGACGACTCGCAGCGCGATGTGGCTCGTCGCACCGAGGAACGGGACGGACACCTTCCCGATGCCGTTAAAATAGCCAGCGAATGTGTTGCCGGTGAAGCAGAGCGTGTAGAAAAGCGCCACGAGCTTCAGATAGTCGCGCGCATTCTCAAACGCCGCGCCGCTGCGCGTCCCGAGCATAAAGCCGACCGACGTGCTCGCGCTAACGTACATGATGAGCGTCATCGCAAGCCCCATCGCAAGCATCAGAAAAAGGCTGCTGCGAAACGATTCCTTCACGCGTTCTTCTTTCCCTGCTCCCCGATTCTGTGCCACGAGCACGGAGGTCGCAGCGCTGCCGCTGTCGCCAAACGAGTTGGCAAAGCCCTCGATGCGCGTCGTCGCCGTGTAGGCCGAGATCATGTCCGTGCCACCGGTGTTGACCGCGCCCTGCACCAGGAGCTTTCCGATGTACAGGCTCGACTGGTGCAGCGCCGTGACGAAGCTGAAATGCGCCGTCTACTTCAATAGCTCTCCATCCATACGGCAGTCCGCGCGGGCAAAAATGAGCTCCGGTGCCTTGCGCCGCAGGTAGAGGATGCACAGCACCGCCGAAATGGCCTGCGACGCCGCCGTCGCCCACGCCGCGCCCGCGATGCCCAACTGAAAGCGCGCAACAAAGCAGTAGTCGAGCGCGACATTGACCGTCACCGCCGCGGCGAGCACCATCAGCGCCGCGTTCGCCCGCCCGATGGCACGCAGCAGCGCGCCGTAGAGGTTGTAGAGAAACGCCGCGGGCAGGCTCGCCAAAATGATCGTCAGATACACCGAGACAAAGGTCTTGAGCTCGCTTGGCGTCTGGATGAGCCGCAGCAGCGGCGAGAGCAGCAAAAAGCCGAGGCCGCTGCACGCGAGCGTCACCAGCAGCCCGCACGAGAGCGAGAGCCAGTGCTCGCGGCGGAAGCGCTCGCGCTCGCCCGCACCGTAGAGCTGGGCGAAGATGACGGAAATGCCCGTGCACGCGCCTGTGATCATAAAGAGGAAAAGGTTCATCACCGAGCCCGCAACGCCGACAGCGGCGAACTCCAAATCGCCCGCAAAGCGCCCGAGGATAAAGGCGTCCACCGTGTTGTAGAGCTGCTGCAAGATATTGCCCATGATGAGCGGTGCGGCCAGGCGCAGCAGATGCTGCGGGATGCTGCCGCTCGTTAGATCGTAAGAGCGTGCCATAGTTTCCCCCATTTCCAAGGATTTGACAACAGCATACACCCGCGCTATACTTTGCGTAAACCGATGATCCATCAAACCATCTTTGACAATTTCGCAAAGGAGAACGCCATGGAACTCGATCGCTACCGCGCGCTCGTCTACGCCATTGAGACCGGAAGTCTGTCCGCCGCCGCGGAGGCGCTGCAATACACGCCCTCCGGCGTGAGCCGCATGGTCGCGGCGCTTGAGGAGGAGACGGGCGTTCCGCTCCTGCTGCGCGAGCACAGCGGCGTTCGCCCGACAAAGGAGTGCGAAAAGCTGCTGCCCGCCATCCGCGGCCTACTGCACGCGGGCGAGAGCTGCGCCCAGCTCTCCGCGCAGCTGCGCGGGCTGGATGTCGGCACGGTTACCGTCGGCACGGCATACAGCGCGTTTTATTCGCCGCTCGCGCGCATCATATCGGATTTCCACGCGCGCTACGGCGGCATTCAGGTGCAGCTGCGCGGTGGGTACAGCACAGAGCTGATCACACAGCTCAACGCGCACCGACTCGATCTGTGCTTCATCTCCGCGCGCGAGGGTGGGCACGACTGGCTCCCCATCGGCTACGATGAGCTGACGGCCTGGGTTCCCGCTGCGCATCCGATGGCATGGCTGCCCGCGCTGCCGGTCGCGGCGTTCGCCAAAGAGCTGTACATCGAGACCTATCCTGACAAGGACATCGACAACGCGCGCAGACCGCCGCTTCGGTTATGCGGCCATCCCGCTCGCCGTGCTACTCGCCTTCTCTCGTCTTTATTTATATGTGCACTTTCCGAGTGAGGTGTTCGCCGGCGCGGTGCTGGGGCTTGTGATCGGTGAGCTCGTCTCCCGTTATGCTTCAAAGCTCTTTCAAAAGCGCGGATAATGGTGCAACCCCCTTCGCACAGGGCAAACTTCTTATTATTTCCAGATAAAATTAGGGTTCTTTTAAGGTGCTGTTCATACTGTATTCATATTCCCTGTGTAGTCTAAGCGCCGGTACAACAGAAAGGGTGATAATTTGAACAAAACATTTGGCAAAAAGGCCGGGGTGCAGATTCTTTTTCTGCTGCTTGGCCTCGCATTCCTCGTCTACGGCGCATCTCGCGGCGAGGCGGGCGTCGTGCTGAACAAGGCGATCAAACTATGTCTGGAGTGTGTGGGCATTGGATAAGAAAAAACCGTTTTCCTTTCTGCTCGCCCGCTGGCGCGGACTGGTCCAGGCCTGCGCGGCGCTGCTGACGAATCTGCACCTGCCGAACTTCCTCACGGGTACGCTCTATCGCGGCGCAGGCAAGACCGTGTGCGTGCCGGGGCTGAACTGCTACTCCTGCCCCGGCGCGGCAGGCGCGTGTCCCATCGGCTCGTTCCAAGCCGTCGTCGGCTCGTCCAAATTCAGCTTCTCCTATTACATCACCGGCATCCTCATCCTGCTTGGCGTGCTGCTGGGCCGCTTCATCTGCGGCTTCCTCTGCCCGTTCGGCTGGTTTCAGGAGCTGCTGCACAAGATCCCGACCAAAAAGTTCTCCACCAAGCGCTTAAAGCCGCTGACCTACCTTAAATATGTCATTCTGGTGGTGATGGTCTTTTTGCTGCCGGTGCTTGTGGTGAACGAAGCGGGCATGGGCGACCCGTTCTTCTGCAAATATCTCTGCCCGCAGGGCGTTCTGGAAGGCGCCATCCCGCTCTCGCTTGTCAACAGCAGCATCCGCGCCGCGCTCGGCAAGCTTTTCTCGTGGAAACTCTGCGTGCTCGCAACAGTCGTCGTGCTCAGCGTCGTCTTCTACCGCCCGTTCTGCAAGTGGCTCTGCCCGCTCGGCGCGTTCTACGCACTCTTCAACCGCGTGTCGCTGCTGTCGATGCACGTTGACGAGAACAAATGCGTCTCCTGCGGCAAGTGCGCAAGGACCTGCCCCATGGACGTGGATGTGACCAAAACGCCGAATCACAGCGAATGTATCCGCTGCGGCAAATGCGTGACCGCCTGCCCGACGGAGGCCGTCCGCTTCCGCTACGCCTTCGGTGGCAGCGGAGCATGTTCCAAATTGTCTCAAAAACCGATCATTGAAGAAAACAAAGGAGAATAAACCATGAATTTTAAGAAGATTATTACGCTGCTGCTCGCCTTTGCACTGACGCTTTCCCTCGCCGCCTGCGGCAGCAAGGGCGATGACAAGGGCGACAGCAAGGGCGATGGCGATGCGCAGGGCGCGACCGCCGAGGAGATCTACGCTCAGATCCAGGAGCTCGCCGACAAGGAAAACGCCATCATGGAAGAAAACCTCGAGCTGTGGCAGAAGCTCTTCGCCGCCATGAACGAAAAGCGCGACGAGATCCCCGATGAATCGAACTACGGTTCTTACCTGCTTGCCGCCCTCGACCTCGTGAAGGACAAGTTCACCGAGGACGAGCTCAAGACGCTGACCGAAGGTTCCGAGAAGATCCGTGACCTTGAAGACCAGATCCAGCCCCTGCAGGAGCAGTATGCCGCCCTCCAGCCCGCGGGCGACGGTGAAAACGGCGGCATGAACGATTCCGTCCCGGCCTTCCCCGCCTTCACCGGCAAGGACCTTGACGGCAACGATGTGGACAACAGCCTCTTCTCCCAGAACGCCGTGACGGTCGTGAACTTCTGGTTCAGCGGCTGCAAGCCCTGCGTGGCGGAGCTTGGTGAGCTGAACGCCCTCAATGAAACGCTCAAGAAGCAGGGCGGCGCGGTCGTCGGCATCAACGTCGATACGCTCGACGGCAATGCCGATGCGATCAGCACGGCCAAGAACCTGCTTGAGTCCAAGGGTGCAAGCTACCAGAACATCTACTTCCCCTCCGACAGCGCAGCCGGCGACTTTGCGGGCGACATCATGGCCTTCCCGACCACCTATGTCATCGACCGCAGCGGCGCCATCGTCGGTGAGGCGATGCTCGGCGGCATCGACAATGAGGACAACATGGCAGCGCTCCAGAAGCTGATCGACCAGGCCCTCGCAAACGACAGCGCAAAGTAAGCTTTCCATCACAGCAAAAATACGCCCCGCGGATCATCCGCGGGGCGCGTTTTGTTACTCTCTATCTTTTTACCCGAGCGATACCTCGCGGTAGAACGCGGCGTATGCCGCCTCCTGATAGGGGCGCAGCGCAAGGTTGCCAAGGCCGAACGTCAGCGAGCTGAGGAGCATCCAGCCGATGAAACTGAATTGCAGGCAGAACAGCCGCCAGCGGTTGCCCTCCATCATCGCCTTCGAGCCCTTCATCACCTCGCCCGGCACCATGTCCGGGTGCTCGGCCAAAATGTAGTCCGTCATCGCGTAGGTGTAGCCCATAATCAGTCCCGGAATGACGAGCAGGATCGTCCCCAGCAGAATATAGAGGCCCTTCCAAAGCCGCGTCAGCGTCGTCGTCTTCCAGTTCGGAAGATAGGCGAACAGCGCCTCAAAGCCCAGCTCCGTGCGGTCGACAAGGCCGAGGTTATATTTGGCATACCCCACGCCCACGATGCTGCCGAGGATGAAGTACGCCGCCGCCAACACGAGCGCGATCACGATGAGATAGACCACACCGCCGACGAGCAGTCCGCTCCACTTCGGGTCCAAACCGTAGCCTGTGGAGTAAATCGTCTGTCCGCCGTAGCCAAACGTCGTCGACACGCCCGAGGACACATCGTAATTGAATTTGACCTCCGGACCGCCGCTCCCCGCGCCGCCGAGCAGCACCGCCACAAGGCCGATCAGAATGGCGATGGGCCACTTGCCGCGCAGCGCCTCGCGCGCCGCCTGCCGAAAATCCGCCGCAAGCTTCATAAATTCTCCTCTCCGCCCTCCGCATGGGAGGGTCTCTCTCAAATCTTCTTGCTTCTGCTTATTTAGACGCATTCCGCGCCCGTTTTGTTTCACCGGGCGCCAAATTTTCTCGCATTCATGATATCATATGCCGCTGGGAATGGGAATCTCCCTTCTTTCTTTTCCTTGCAAGTCGTTTCCGCCTCTGGTAAAATACCAGAAAACGACAATGGAGGAGACGCATGAGACCAAGCGAACTGCTCGCCGCGCTGCACACGGCGGAAAAATTGAAGGACACCACCCGCCACTGCTACACCTCCGGCGGGCGGCACGAGAGCGTTGCCGAGCACAGCTGGCGCATCGCACTGATGGCGTTTTTCCTGCGCGATGAATTTCCCGAGGCCGACATGGACAAGGTGACGCGCATGTGCCTCATCCACGACCTCGGCGAGTGCTTCACGGGTGATATCCCCGCCTTTGACAAGACCGCACAGGACGAATCGACGGAGGAAGCGCTGCTCTACCAGTGGGTCGCATCGCTTCCCTCCCCCTGCCGCAAGGAGATGCGCGCACTCTACGACGAGATGGCCGCGCTCGAAACGCAGGAGGCCCAAATCTACAAGGCGCTCGACAAGCTCGAGGCCGTGATCTCCCACAACGAGTCCGACATTTCGACCTGGGAGGACCACGAATACGACCTCCAGCTCACCTACGGCGAGCAGAACGTCGCCTTTTCGCCCTACCTGACGGCGCTTCGTCAGGCTGTCCGGCAGGAATCGCTCGACAAGATCGCACGCGAGGGTGACCGGCGCAAATAAAATCTTTCGCAGCCCATGTACAGCAAAAAGCACTTCCCGCCGCTGGCGGGAAGTGCTTTTCTATGTCTTTTATTCCACGATCTCCGCGTCCAGCAGGTCAAGGATCGCCTGGTCAGCGCTCCAGAAGTAGGACTCCTCGCCGAGAAGCTCGGTGATGCCGGCACGGTCAAAGTAGGTGCGCACCGCCTCGGTCATGCCGCAGCAGGCGACCGTCTTGCCCTGACTCTTGAGCGCCTCACACAGCTCGAGCATCGCCTGCGCGCCCGAAACGTCCACGCTCGGCATACCGCGCATCGACAAGATGATGTGGTCGTACTGCGGCATCTCCGCCATGCGGTGGTTGAACTCATCCACCGCGCCGAAGAAGAGCGCGCCCGTGATGTACGCCACGCCGGAGGTCTCGAGGATGGGGGGCTTACCCTCCACCGAGCGCAGCTTGTTCGCGTCGATATCGGAGAAATTCACATGGATATGACTCGACTTCGCCATGTACAAAATGGCGGAGTATACCACGCCGAGCAGGATCGCGACCGTCAGGTCAAAGACGACCGTTGCGAGCATCGTGATCAAAAACTGGCTGATACCGGACTTGAACTTGTGGCGGAAGATGTAGCGGATGCCCTCCCAGTCGTTCATGCGCCACGCCGTGACCATCAGCACACCCGCGAGCGCCGAGAGCGGCAGGCGCGCCATCACGCCGCCGAGCAGGAACATCGAGGCAAGCAGGAACAGCGAATGGAACACGCTCGTAAGGCGCGTCTGCTGGCCGGACTTGACCGCTACGCTCGTGCGTGCGATGGCTGCGGTCGCGGGAACACCGCCAAAAAGCGGCAGCAGAATATTACCCACGCCCTGTGCGATCAGCTCCTGATCGGCGTTGAACGCTTCGCCCTTCATGCGCGAGGCCGATGCGCCGCAAAGCAGGCTCTCGATCATGCCGAGCGCCGCAATGGTCACGATGGGAGAGAGCAGGTTTTCGAGCATCGTGAAGCTCAGGCCGCCGAGCGACAGGCGGTCGGCGAGCAGGAGCGTCTTGGGAATGTCGCCGACGACAGCGAGCTGATCCATGCCCGCGACTGTCGCGACGATCGTCGCAAGGATGATGCCGACGAGCGAGCCCGGCACGCGCGCGCCCCATTTTTTCGGCCAGAAGACCATCACCAGCACGACGAGAAGGCCGATGAGCACCGCCTGCATGTTCGGATGGAAGCCAAGACGGCCATAGGACGCGATCTTTTCCAAATTCGAGCCGCCCTCCGACACCGTGCCGAAGAAGTTGTCGATCTGCCCCATCGCAATGATGATGGCAATGCCCGATGTGAAGCCCATGATGACGGGCATCGGGATGAAGCTAATTAAGCGACCCAGCTTGAAGACGCCCGCAAGCAGCAGCAGAACTCCCGCGGCAAAGCAGGCAAAAAACACGCCCTGCAGGCCGTATTCCGCGACGATGCCGACGAGCACCGCGCTCATCGCGCCCGTCGGGCCCGAGATCTGGTACGACGCGCCGCCGAGAATGGCGATGACCACGCCCGCGATGATGGCCGTGACAAGCCCGGACGCCGCGCTCGCGCCGGATGAAACGCCGAACGCCAATGCCAGCGGCAGCGCGACAGCGCAGACCGTCAGGCCCGCCATCATGTCGGCGAGCAGCTTTTTCGAGTTGTAGCCTGCAAATTCCTGCTTCAGGCTGCGAAAAAAGGCAGAAAACATATTGATCCTCCTAAAAAACACATGCCTGTTTACTATACCATCTGCCCCGCGCCCGTGCCAGTAGTAAAAGGGACGGTTTTTAACGAGATTTTAACACTAATGCGTCGGTTTTGCACAAACAAAATCGAAATCCTGACCGAAACGGCAAAAAAGCGCCGCGTCCCGAAGAAAACACGGGACGCGGCGCTTTCTGTTTCGCCGGATCTACTTGAATTTTTTGCCGTCCTCGAACGCGCTGGCGACCTTCTCGCCCAAGACATAATAGCCGTGGTTGGCATAGTCAAAGGTGATGACGTACAGCTTTTCGACAGCGAGCTTGCCGTTTTCGTCGAGCGCGCGCTCGTCCACGCTGACGTTCACGATCTCGCCGGTCAGGAGTCTTGTCTCCTCGTCGTAGCTCACGAGCTTGCACTCGAGCGAGAGCGGGAGCTCGTCGATCACCGGCGCGTCCACATGCTCGCTCTTCGTCACGTGGAAGCCCGCGCGCGCCATCTTGTCGGGCACGCTGTTGCCGGACTCGATGCCCACATAGTCGCAGGCCGCCGCATGCTCTGCGTCGCCCATGCTCACGGTGAACGCACCGCGCTTTAAGATGTTCTTCACGGTCTTGTGGCCGCCGCTCAAATACATTGCGATAATGAGCACAGGCCGCGGATAGACCCAGGGCTGTGCGCCAAAATAAAATCCCTCCAAAATAAATCTGTCAACCGATTTATGGCCCGATCTTTTCGAGCTTCGCGCGCAGCGAAATGCTGCGCGGCGTTCCCATGCCGTCAAACTGGATGACGTGCGCGCCCTTGTTCAGGTCCACGTCCAGCACCGTTCCCTCGCCGAACACCGCGTGGCGCACGCGCTGCCCGATGGGCAGCGTGCCGTCGCCGTCGTCCTCGCGCAGATACTTGTCTCGCCGCGCGACGTCATCCGCCGCTTCACGCAGAAGCGTCTCGTCGACCTCGTGCGTGAACGACAGAAGCTCGCGGTCGATATCCAGCAGAAAGCGCGAGGGATAGCGCGGCGAGCCGTCAAAATTCCACCCGTCGGCCTCGGAGAGGTAAAGCCCCTTCTCCGCGCGCGTCAGCGCAACGAAAGCGAGCCGCCGCTCCTCCTCCATGCCGGGGAGCGTTCGCACCTTGCGCGAGGGGAAAATGCCCTCGTTCATGCCGCAGAGGAACACATACGGGAATTCGAGGCCCTTCGCCGCGTGGACGGTCATCAGCTTCACCTTGTCGCCCTGCTCGGCGACATCGCCGTTGCTGAAAAGCGCGATGTGGGCGAGGTAATGCTCCATTGTGCTCTCCTCGCCGCAGCTCGTCTCGTATTCGTAGATGGACTGCTTGAGCTCGGCCAGATCGTCCAGCCGCTCCTGACTGCCCTCGGTGCGCAGCGCCTTTTCATACCCGCTCTTGTCCAGAATATCCGAGAGCACCTCAGAGATGGGCCGACCCTGATACGAGTGCGAAAAGCGCTCGATCAGATCGACGAACTGCTTTGCCTTCGTGCCGCTGAACACGCTGTCTTCGAGGTGGTTTTTGAGCGTTACATAGAGGCTCGTCCCCTCTTTTTCCGCCGTCTCCTGTAAAAAGGCCATGCGCCGCTTGCCGAGGTTCCGCTTCGGCGCGTTGGCAATGCGCCGGAACGACAGATCGTCCTGATAGGCGATCATCCGCAAATATGAAAGTGCGTCCTTGATCTCCATGCGGTCGAAAAACTGCACGCCGGAGTAGATCGTATAGGGAATTTTTTCGTGCATCAACGCCTCTTCCACCGCGCGCGTCACATAGTGCGCGCGGTAGAGGACGGTCATATCCCGCAGCGGCACGCCGCGATCATGCAGCCGCTGCATCTCGCCCGCCATCCACTGCGCCTCCGCCTCCTGCGTGTCGGCAAAGTGGCAGACGACCTTCTCGCCCGAGGGCTTCGTCGGGAGCAGGTCCTTTTTGATGCGGTGGCCGTTTTTTGCGATCAGCGAGTTCGCCGCCGCCAAAATCTCCGGCGTGGAACGGTAGTTTTCCATCATCATGATGGTCTGCACATTTGGAAAAACCTTGTCGAAATCCAGCAGATACTTGACGTTCGCGCCGCGCCAGGTGTAGATCGTCTGGTCCGGGTCGCCCACGATGAAGAGGTTGCCGTGATAGCCGCACAGCACCTCCATCAGCTCATATTGCAGCGCGTCGATATCCTGAAACTCGTCGATCATGATGTATTCGAGCCGCTGCTGCCACTTGAGCCTGATGTCCTCGTGCTGCTCGAAAATATAGAGCGAGAACTTGATGAGGTCGTTGTAGTCGAGGCCGAAGCACTTTTTCTCCTGATAGAGATAGCCGTAGAAGATGATGTCCCCCGCCGTGTCGGCGCGCTCGTACTTTTCGCGCAGCGTGTTGAGCGACATCGTGATCATGTCCTTGTAATACTCCGGCTCCTTAAAGAGCTTTCGGATCTCGATCATGTCCCGTGCGGCGGAATAGGTCATGTCGCGCAGTGTGAGGCCGCGCTCTTCGTAGATGATGCCGAGCATCGCGTCAATGTCGGAATTATCCAGCACCAGAAAGCTCTTCGGGTACTGCACGGCGTGGCTGTCCTCCTGCAAAACGGAGACACAGAAGCCGTGGAACGTGTTGATATAGCCCGTGTCGTTGTCGCCGGTCAAGGCGTGGATACGCTGGCGCATCTCGTTGGCTGACTTGTTCGTAAACGTCACGCACAGGATGTTCCCCGGCAGGATGCCGAGCTCGTTGACAAGATACGCAAAGCGGTGCGACAGCGCACGCGTCTTACCCGAGCCCGCGCCCGCGATGACGCGGACATGCCCCTCCGTCGCCGTGACGGCCTCGTGCTGCGCGCGGTTCAGTCCCGCAAGCAGATGCTCCATGCGCTGTCCCCTCTCCTCTGCAAATTTCTCAATGGCGGTATTATAGCACGGTTTTGATAGTCAAACAAGTGTTCGCTTGAAAACTTCTTCTCTATTGCACGGCGAGCTTGCTGCTTCAAGCTTCATTCCACCGCAAAATGTGCGGCAGGAGCTTTTCAAGAAGCGCGTCACGGTTCTGCTCGTCAATGAAGACGAGCTCCGCGTTCTCATGCCCGCGCACGGCGCGCAGAAATGGTGTGTCCTTCGGCTTGACCGCGGCCAGCACCGGCGTCTCGCCGTCCAGCGCGCGCATCACCGTAGACTGGAACGCCCTGGCGTCATTTTCGAGAAAGCCGAGCTCGTCCATCAAAATGATGCCGCCTTCCGGCGCGGACTCGATGAGCTGTGCGCCGAGCGTGTCGAACACCTCCGGATGGCGGATGCTCGAGCGGCTGTCGCACGTTCCGACGAGATTCGCCGCTTCATTGTGCCGCTCGTCCTCTTTCTGCGATGCGGGATAGAGGTAAATCGGAAAAAAGCCGTTCTCATCCGCGACCGGCAGCCGCTTTGTCACAAAGCCGCCGACCTCCCGCGTGCTATGCTCCAGCAGGCGGCGGATCAGCGTCGACTTGCCGACGCCGCGCTCCCCGCAGATCAAAAGATGGCGTCTCATACTGCTTCCTCCTTCGAAATAGCCGCCGTCTCAATGGTGAACAGGCACAACGCCTTTTTGTGCGGCACTGCTTTCTCGCGATGCGCAGCGTATCCTGCGTGTGGCCAAAGAGGCAGAACACCATCGCGTCGTAGGGCTTCTCCGGCGCAAGCGTCTCCATATCGCCGCAGATCGCGGTGACGCCTTTTATCAGGTGAGCTTCCAGCGTTTTGATGGCCAGCTCGTCGGCGTCCACCGCCGTGACATGGCGGCAGTACGGCTTCAGAGCAAGGCTCAGCTTGCCGATGCCGCAGCCCGCGTCGCAGACGTGCGCGTTTTCTTGGAGCTGCGGCGTGATCTTCTCCGCGATGGTCTCATAATAGCGGTTCATCGCCGCATCACGCAAAAACGCAATGCTCTCGTCCGTCCACTGCATGCCGCATTCTCCTTTTCCCATTCAACCTGTTTCACGGGCAAACCGATACCAGCGCAAAGCACCGCTTTCACGCAAGACATAGCCGCTGAATATTATAGAATCACTATAATTCGCCGTGCCGTCTGTTGTCAAGGTACAGCGAGTACAGGTGTCGTTTGAAAGCGCCGTTGCTATTTTTAATCGCTGACTCAAAGAGGATATTTAAGAAAAAACAGCAGGAAGTTGGCGCGATACGCCGGCTTCCTACTGTTTCTGATTTTTATAGAGGCTCAGCCCTTTTTGAAGAATGCAACCGCCACCACGCCGGGGCCAGTGTGCGTGCCGATCACGCTGCAAATGAGCGTGGAGTCGAGCGAGTCCGCCTTGTCCTGCCAGATGTCGCGGCTGTCCTCGACATATTTTTTGAGATACGAATCGCTCAGGCCGCTGTAGCCGAGGATGATCGGCTCGTCGAAGTCGATGCCGCCGCTCTCGTGGATTTTCTGTACGAGCAGGTTGTTGCCCTGCTTTGACCCTCTCGCCTTGCCGATAACCTGAATTTCGCCGTCGACCACGGTAATGACCGGCTTGATGTTGAGAAGTCCGCCCGCAAACGCGACAGTCTTCGAGATACGCCCGCCCTTTTTGAGGTATTCGAGCGTGTCGAGCAGCGCGATGAGGCAAATTTCGTCGCGCTTTTTCTCCAGCGTTTCGGCGATGGTCTTCGCGTCCATGCCCTTGTCCGCGCACTCGAGCGCGTACTCGGCGAGGATGCCAGAGCCGATAGCCGCGCTCTTGCTGTCCACAACGTAGATGTTGTCGTACTCCGCCGCGGCGATGCACGCGCTCTGATACGTGCCGGAGAACTTCGACGCGAGCGTCACAACGACCGCGCTGTCGCCCACCGACGCAACGTCGGAGAAGATCGCGTCGAATGCCGCGGGCGACGCCTGACTGGTCGTCGGCAGCTCGTCGCTCTCGACAAGCCGCTCATAAAAGCGGTGCTTGTCGATGGTCACGCCGTCGATGAACTCCTCCGCGCCAAAATGCACCGTGAGCGGCACGATGCGAAAACGGTCCTTCATGCGCTCTGGCATGTCGACCGTCGAATCCACAATGATCTGAACACTCATGCTTTTCCTCCGTTATTGTTCGTCGCGGGCGGCTCTGTCGCCCGCGGTCTTCTTATGGGTATAAATCCGTTCCAAATTCTCGCTCACGAGCGCGAGTGCGCGGTACATCGTCTGCCGCTCGGCCTCGCTCAGGCCCTCAGATGCCGCCTCGACGATGCGCATGATCTTCTCCCCGATCGCGCGGCCGACCGCCTTGCCCCGCTCCGTCAGGCGCAGTGGGCTCTTATAGCGCTTGCCCGCGCCGCTTGCGCAGGTGATGTAACCGTTTTTCTCGAGGTCGTCCAGCGAGCGGGAGATGGCCGCCTTGTCCTCGTCGCAGCGCTCGCAGAGCTCGGCGGCTGTCATGCCATCCTGCTGGGAGAGGTAGTAGAGGCAGGACACATGCGGCCCTTTCAGTTCGAAGTCCGCCATTTCGTCCGCCTTGATGCGCTTGATGCTGCGGCTGATACGCGCAATCAGGACGGTAAAGGTCTCAAAGCGCTCCTCCATTGGTAATTCTCCTTTTTCCTATTTGTTGACAAATCAACAATCTCGTCTATCATAGCGCATTAATGTTGATTTGTCAACAAGTTTATTTAAAAAGGAAGTGCCCTTACGATAGGCACTTCCTTTTTATGTCGATTTTACGCGATTCTACCGCCGCTCAAATTGTACTCCGCGGCGATGTCGTTCCCGTCTTCGTCGTAAAACCGCAGCGTGCTGCGGTCGAAGTCATAATCGCCGAGCTGTGGAGAACGCTCTGTGCAGAACAGGAAATGCGTCTTTCCCTCCGCATTTTCCATCGTGCAGGCCTCACCGTTCTGCGTCATGGTAATCCTGGCGATGCGGCCGGTCACATCGCGCCCGCCAAAGAGGTAGTAGGCTTTGTCGCCGCTAAACATAACGCCGTCACGGAAGCTCCCGCCGCCGTAGCCGAGGCGCACAAGGCCAATATCAGCACTGAAAGTATGGAAATGCTCACTTTCTTGCCTGTTTTCATATTGTTCTTCTTTTTTGTTCAGGGGGAACTCAGAATGCCACGTGCATGAACAGTGCTACGCAGCACAGGATGACCGCGAGCGGCACGTAGACGAAGCGGCCCACGTTGTACCACAGCGCACCGCGCTCTTTCTTGCTGCCGGTGTTCACGGCGGCGAGCAGCTCGTCCTTTTTCATCACGTAGAACCACGAGATCGCGCCGAGCGTCGCGCCGATGGGGATAATATAGATGGAAACAAGGTCCATCCACGGGCCCCACTTGCTGATGGGCTCCATGAAAATGCCGATGCCGAGGCACAGCACACACAGGATCGCCAGCACCGCCGTGCGGCTGAGCTTGGGGAACTTGTGCAGCAGCGATTCCGCCACGGCCTCGAACATGTTCTGCAGCGAGCTCACGCCCGCGAAGATCATCGCAAGGTAGAGGATGATGGCGAACAGCCGCCCCATCGGGATATCCTGTAAAATGGTCGGCAACGTAACGAACAGCAGGCTCGGGCCCGCGCCGACGTCCAGCCCGTAGGAGAAGCATGCGGGGATGATGACGAGCGCCGCAACGACGGCGGCGATCGTGTCAAACAGCGCCGTGTGCTGCGCGACGCCGACGACGTCCTCGTCCTTCGAGAGGTACGCGCCGTACACGATCATGCCGCTGCCCGTGACGGAGAGGGAGAAGAACGCCTGTCCCATCGCCCAGATCCAGATCATCGGGTCCTTGAGCGCCTCCCAACGCGGGGTGAACATGAAGCAGTAGCCCTCGCTTACGCCCGGCAGCATCGCCACGCGCACCGCGAGGATCAGGAAGATGATGAAAAACAGCGGCATCATGATCTTGTTGGTTTTTTCGATGCTGTGCGCGCCCAAATAGAGCGTCAGCAGCGTCCCCACGACCACGATGATGTGGTACGGAATGACGGAATACGGTGTGGAGGAGAACGTGCCGAACCACGACGCGGTGTCCGTCGTCATCAGCGTGCCGACGAGCGAATCCACCAGCGCCTTTAAGATGTACGTGACGATGACCGCGTAGCCGAACGCAATGCACAGCGAGCCCGCGAGCGGCAGCCAGCCAAGAAGGCCTCCGGCCTTGCCTGCGCCCTTGCCGCGCGTCGACCATGCCTTTTCATACGCGCCGAGTGTGCCCGTCGCCGCGTGGCGGCCCATGGCGAATTCCGCGGGCAGACCCACGTAGCTGAAAATGAAAATAAACAGCAGATAAATGAGCAAAAATGCCCCGCCGCCGTTGCTGCCAAGCTTGTTGGGAAAGCCCCAGACGTTCGCCATGCCGACCGCTGAACCGACGGACGCCAGAATAAAGCCCCACCGGCTCGCAAAGTTTTTGGTGTTCTTCATGTTTTCTCCCATCCAGGTGAAAAAATAACCGCGTAAGCATTCCTCGGCTCACGCGGGCATCAGCCTGTCTCTCATCAGAATTTGCACGCAGGATACACAACGCATGAAAATTCCTGCTCTTATATTTTATACATTTTAATGCCGCTGCACAAAAAAGTCAAGCGCTCGAGCGGTTTATATTATGGCTGTTCCAGCCTTTTCCTCACCGGCGCGCGTTCTTCCCGCACCGCGGCGCAAGGGTCTCGTAACAGCATCGCAGTAGATTTGTTCATATCTTTTATGATATGATCGCCGTACCAAAAGGAAAATGAGGCATTACAGGAGGATCATGATGAGCGCCTGCATCTTTTTCGCTTCCGACGCGCCGCTGCCGGAGGTCTTTCCTCCACCGGAGTACGACTACCTCGCCATCAATGCGGACGACGGTACGATCGACGACGGCGGCGCGGACGACAACTTCGCGCTGCGCACTTACCCAGACAGTTTTCTCTATACCGACAAAGCCTTTGCCGTCTGCCTCGACTGGGCCTACTATACCGAGGGCCGCGCACGGCAGCTGATCGACTACATTGGCTCTGCCCTCGAATCCGCACCCTGCGTGGAACTCTGGCACGTCTGGCAGGGCGGCTTCTACTTGTTCGAGGAGCGTCCCGTCGTTCACCGCGCTGCTGTGCGATTCGATGAATTCGTCGTAGACGATCTGCGCGAGCTCGGCGAAACTGACCTCTGGAACAACAAGGAGACAAACCGGTTATCATTTTACTGCCTGACCGTCACACGGTGAGCAGTATTTTCCATACTTTACAAAACGAGGTGACTCCCATGTCTCATTGCACCACATTCGCCGAAGCAGGCCGCCTTGTGGACGCCGGCCGCCGTGCACCGTTTCTCCTGACGCTGTGTGAGGAGGATGAAAACGAGCTGCACATCACCATCTGCTGCGTTAAAGCGGAGCCAAATGCACAGACTCCGTCCACAGGAAATGCCGCCCTCGACGACATTCTCGCGCACTGTACGCCGCTGTGCCCCGATGAAAACGCCAAGATCGAGCTCATCTTTGAAAATTACCTGCTCTATCAGGTGCGCAACGAATCCTACTGCGTATTTGACGCAGACGAAGTCCACAGCGGCACCTATCTTTGCACGTTCGAACGGTCCAAACTGCTCGACTATCTTCCCGTGCCATTGATGTCCATCTTATACCCGATGGAACGGACGCTCCCGCATCGTGGAAGCACTACGGCATTTACACGCAGAATCAGATTATCGACATCGTTGCCCCGTCCGAGCCCGCGGTGCGCACGTCCTTTTGACGTACACGCGCATATATTATGTCAACAGATGTTCTATTCCATAAGACAGTCAAAAAGAAAAAGCCCGTGTCGTGAGACACGGGCTTTTTGAACCTCGCAGTAGGGTGAGATTACTTGATCTCGACCTTCGCGCCAGCCTCTTCGAGCTGCTTCTTGAAGTTCTCGGCATCCTCCTTGGACACGCCCTCCTTCAGAGCCTTCGGAGCGGACTCGACGAAAGCCTTGGCCTCGGCCAGACCCAGACCAGCAATCTCGCGGACAGCCTTGATGACCTTGATCTTGGCAGCAGCGTCGAAACCGGCGAGGACGACGTCGAACTCGGTCTTCTCCTCGGCAGCGGGGGCAGCACCGCCGGCAGCGGGAGCAGCCATAGCAGCGGCGGAAACGCCGAACTCTTCCTCGAGAGCGTGGACGAGCTCAGAGAGCTCCAGGACGGTAAGGCCCTTGATTTCTTCGATCATAGCGGTAACTTTCTCGCTCATTGTAATGATCCTCCAATTTTAAGATATTTGTTTTAGTTTTTGAGTCGGGTGCAGACGATTACTCTGCGGAAGCTTCCTCGGCGGGAGCGCCGTTCTTCTCGGCGATCTGCTTGAGGACGCAAGCCAGGCCCGAAATGGGAGCCAGCATGGTGCCAAGCACCTGTGCCTGCAGGACAGGCAGTGCGGGGATCGCGGCCAGAGCATTGACGGTGGCCATGTCGACGACCTTGCCGTCCATGAAGCCGCCCTTGATCTCGAACTTACCGTTGAGCTTCTTGGCAAAGTCGGCGATCACGCGCGCGGGGGCGACGGGATCGGCAGCGATGGCAAGAGACGTGGTACCGTTCAGCTGATCATCGAGCTCATTGAGGCCGACGTTGTTGAAAGCAAAGCGGAGCAGGGTGTTCTTGACAACTGCATACTCGACATCGTTCTTACGGCACTCAGCGCGGAGCTCGGTGTCTTCCGCGACGGTGATGCCCTTGTAGTCAACGATAACGCCGGCAGCTGCGCCCTGCAGCTTCTCGGTCAGAGAGGCCACGATCGCCTGCTTTTCAGACAGAACTTTTGCGTTAGGCATTTCTTGAGTTCACCTCCATTGGATTTTGCGGCACGCCTCGCGTGCCAGGGGAAAGAGGCGTTCTAAAAAGGAAACCGTCCTCATGCAGGACATGAGGACGGTAAAGCAATCAATAAATGTTTGCCATCCTCGGCAGGACTTACGAGACAAATCTCACCTGCTGTCTTTGGAACGCTCTAATAGTATATCCAGAGTTGGCAGCATTGTCAACCCCAAATATCGTTTTTTCCGCAAAATACCCCATATTTGCGCCGCGCACAGCGCAAATCAACTTAAATCACAATTTGCCGCGACATGCGCGCCAAAAATAATCCAATTTGATTTTTCTGACGACATGCGCGTCAGAAAAATACCGCGGCTCAGCCGCGATCGCGCGGCGACACCAGTTCGCAAACTGGTGAGGGGGAATCTAAAGGGGGGGACAGCGTCCCCCTCTTTAAGTTTTCTTAGATCTTTGCGGTGTTCATCTTGACGCCGGGGCCCATGGTGGAGGCGGCGACGCAGGACTTGATATACTGGCCCTTGGAAGCGGCGGGCTTGGCCTTGATGATAGCACCCATGAGAGCGTTGAAGTTCTCAGCGAGCTTCTCGGGGCCGAAGGAAACCTTACCGATGGGGCAGTGGATGATGTTGGTCTTGTCGAGACGATACTCGACCTTACCGGCCTTGGACTCCTGAACAGCCTTGGCGACGTCGGGAGTGACGGTACCGGCCTTCGGGGACGGCATCAGGCCCTTAGGACCGAGCACCTTACCGAGACGGCCGACAACACCCATCATGTCAGGGGAAGCGACGACGACGTCGAAGTCGAACCAGTTTTCCTTCTGGATCTTCTCGACGAGATCCATCTCGCCGACATAGTCAGCGCCGGCAGCCTTGGCAGCCTCAGCCTTGTCGCCCTTGGCGAAGACGAGAACGCGGACGTTCTTGCCGGTGCCGTTGGGGAGGACGATGGCGCCGCGGACCTGCTGGTCAGCGTGACGGGAGTCGACGCCCAGCTTGACGTGCAGCTCGACGGTCTCGTCGAACTTCGCGGAAGCGGTCTTGCAGATCAGGCCGAAGCCCTCTGCGGCGTCATACTGAGTGTTCTTTTCGATCTGCTTTGCAGCATCCTGATACTTTTTACCTCTAAACATTGTTCACACCCTCCTTATTCTTCGACGACAACGCCCATGGAGCGTGCGGTACCGGCGATCATGCTCATCGCGGACTCGAGAGTGCTCGCGTTGAGGTCACGCATCTTCATCTCAGCGATCTTCTGGACAGAGGCCTTGGAAATGGTAGCGACCTTGGTCTTGTTGGGGACGCCGGAGCCAGACTCGATGTTGCATTCCTTCTTGATGAGGACGGCAGCGGGAGGAGTCTTGGTGACGAAGGAGAAGGAACGGTCGGCATACACCGTGATGACAACGGGGATGATGAGGCCCATGTCGTTCTTGGTGCGCTCGTTGAATTCCTTGGTGAACGCAGCGATGTTGACGCCGTGCTGACCGAGCGCGGGGCCAACGGGGGGTGCGGGAGTTGCTTTGCCTGCAGGGATCTGCAGCTTAACGTAACCGGTGATCTTCTGTGCCATGAGAGGCACCTCCTTAATATTGAATGTGGTAACGACCGGCGATTCCGGCCGCCCTTGGCGAGACTGAACGTCTCTCCCACGTTTGCCGCATACGCGGCTCATCGCTTTTAGCGGTGATTACGGTTCTACGACCTCGACCTGATCGAGCTCCAGCTCGACCGGCGTTTCGCGTCCGAACATGGACACGACCACGCACACCTTGTTCTTCTCTGCGTCGATCTCTTCGACCGTGCCGAGGAAGGACGAAAGCGGGCCGTCGGTGATCTTGACCTGATCGCCGACATTGTAGCGCACGACGATCTCTCGCCGTTCCATGCCGAGCGCCAGGACTTCCTCTTCCGTCAGAGGAATGGGTTCATTGTTCGCCGTGCCGACAAAGCCGGTCACACCGCGAATGTTGCGGATCAGATGCCAGGTGTCGTCCGTCATAATCATCTTGACGAGCACGTAGCCCGGGAAGACCTTGCGTTCGACTTCCTTCATATCGCCCGAGTCGGTCACTTCCGTGACGGTCTCCAGCGGGATCTGGATGTCGAGGATCATGTCCTCCAGATGACGGTTGGCGACGAACTTCTCGATGGCCGTCTTGACTGCGTTTTCATAGCCGGAGTAAGTATGCGCGACATACCACTTAGCATTATCAGCCATGACTGCTCTCCTGTCAGCCCGCGAGACCGATCAGCAGGTGCACTGCGGAAACGGCCACGTAGTCGAAGATCCAGATGCAGGCGCCGACGACGAGAGAGCACAGCAGCACAGTGCCGGTGTTCTTCGCAGTGGTGGATGCGGTGGGCCATACGACCTTTTTCAGTTCGCTTCTCATTTCACGGAACCACTTGCTGCGGTCCTTTTTCTTCTTTTCTTCTGCCATGTTTCAACAGCCTTTCCTAATTACTTGGTTTCGGTGTGGACGGTGTGCTTCTTGCAGAAGGGGCAGTACTTGTTCAGCTCAAGCTTGTCCGGGGTGTTCTTCTTGTTCTTCATCGTGTTGTAGTTTCTCTGCTTGCACTCGTTGCATCTGAGCGTGATCTTAATGCGCATCTAACGGCACCTCCTTATTTACTCAGCTCCGTTTGCCAAAAGCGGCATGAAGCTGGCGATTGCCTCCCTGCTCTCAAATTTGAGGGGTGCTTTTCCCTTGCGTGCCGAGAAGCAAAAGCGCGCAAAAAGAAAGCCCTCTTTCACAGGTAAGTAAGATGATACCACATGTCATGTCCAGCCGTCAAGCACTTTTTGCACGTTTTTGCAGAAAATCGCGCAGATTTTGCGCTCTTTCCCCAGTTTTTTCTCTCCCGCTGCCTCTCTTGACGCGATTTTTCCGTTTCCGCACGCCACTTCCCTGCCCCGCGCTTGCTTTTTGGGTGAAAATCCTGTATGCTGGCAGTCAAAAGAAACGCTCAGGAGGCAATTTTATGAAAATCATGGCCATCGACTACGGCGACGCGCACACCGGCGTCGCGATCTCCGACCGCACGCTGACGCTCACTGGATTTTCGACCGTTATCACCGCGTACCGGCCCGAAGCGGTCATCGAAAAGCTGCTGCCGCTCATCTCCGAGCACGAGGTCTCAGAGCTCGTGCTCGGCCACCCACTCAACATGGACGGCACGCGCGGCCCCCGCGCAGAAAAGGCCGAGGGCTTTGCCGAGATGCTGCGCGAGGCCACGTCGCTCCCCGTCACACTCTGGGATGAGCGCCGCACGACCGTCGACGCGCACAATATTCTATTGAATAATGGCAAGCGCGCCAAGGAGCGCAAGAAAACCGTCGACGCCGTCGCCGCGAGCCTGATGCTTGAAGGTTACTTAACCTTCAAAAAACGTCAAGGGTAACATATCACAGCGCGGCAGCGCTGTACTTTGTTCCCCTGCGCCGCGCAGGGAAGCGAGTCAAAGGGGCCATTCTCTTTCGCAAAAGAGAATGGCCCCTTTGGAACCCCAAGAGAAAGGCTTTTGATTGGCAGTCTCGGGCTTGAATGACTTTTATGCCTCCGGAATGCAACTGCCTGCGCGCGGCGTTGCCGCGTTAGCATTGCTATACGATTTGCCGCTGCTTCTATCATCCGCTGCCGCTCTGCTGATCTTGTAGGACTACAGCCTAATTTCCGTCTACCGCCAGTCTCATCAATGCGGCGAGCGAAGCAATGCCGCTATTTCGCACGCAGTCTGCCGCCGAGAAAACGTCACTCGCGCCTCACGACAGTAAGGCGCGAGTGCAAGACGTAACGAAACGTAGGGATTCATGGCGAAGCCATGTACACCGCACTTACACTGCGCAGCGCGTGCAGTTATTCAAGCTACAGACTGCCAATGTCGGGGGTCGAGGGGCCCTCCCCTCGCGTTCTCTTGGGGGTTTAAGGGGGCCATTCTCTCACGTGAGAGAATGGCCCCCTTTGTCGCATCCCCACACGGTGTGGGGATAAATCCCAAAAAGTATCACTTTTTGAACTTCTTAATCGTATCAGCAATGATATTCTGCTTCAAAATCATGCTGACCAGCACGTAAATAACGCACCCCACAACGCCCGTCAGGCCGCACTTGACGACGAGCATCAGCTTGCTGTCATCCGCCGCGACAAGAAGCGAACGCCCGCCGTAGAGGACGACCGCCATCGCTGCCGTGGCGGCAAGGCCCTTGAGGAGCGGCACCAGGCGCACGATCTTCGTCCCGTGGAAGAGCTGGATCGTCATCGCGATGGCACCGATCGTCAGCGCAAGCGACGTTGCCAGCGCGACGCCGGTATCGGTGTAGAACACGCGGTTCAAAATGAGATTCAGCACCAGCACGCCGAGGTTGATGAGCAGCGGCACCAGCGTCTTTTTCATCGCGTAGTAGGCCTTGTTCAAAAGGTCGAGCACGGCGAAGGCGCTCATGCCGAGCGCGTAGCGGGCGAAGATGCTGCCCGTCATCTCGGTCGACTCAGCGGTGAAGCTGCCGCTTTCAAAGATGACGCGGATGATATCCGTGCCGAACGCGCACATCATCGCGCAGACCGGCAGGATGAAAAGCAGCGTGTTTTCCGTCACGTTCCAGATGTAGCCGAGGTACCCCTTCGAGTCCTCCTTCGTAAACTCGCGGTTAAAGCGCGGGAACATGACCGCGCTGATGCTGTAGAGAACGCTCGTTGTCAGCGGAGTAAAGAGCTTGTCGGCATAGTAGAACGCGCTGACGGCGCTGTCGTTGAGCGCCGTGGCGGTCGCCGTGTCGATGAGATAGCAGAACAGGAAGATCGATGTCGTCAGCACCGTGACGAGCGCGGTCTTGAAGTACGTGCCGACGTAGTCCGCCTTGCGGTCGAGCATCGGTCGGTAGACATAATGTTCCTTCTTCGCATACGGGATGCTCATGGCAAGCTGCAAGAGCCACGCGCACGAACTCGCGATGACGACGCCCTTGATGCCCCACTTTGCGCCCAGCGTCACAAGGAAGATCGCAAGGAATGCGTTGTACGGGATGCTCATGCTGCCCTGCAATTCATAGTGGTCGGTCGCCTGGAAGATGGCGACGTTCAGATACGCCGCCGCCACGACCGGCAGCGCGCAGGCCATGATGCGGATATAGCTCGCAAGGCGCGGCAGCTCGGCTGCGTCAAGGTCCCAGATCGTGCCGACGAGCGGCGTCGAGGCAAAGATCTGCCACAAAACGACCGCCGCGAGCGAGCCGAGCAGCGTGATGGTCATGAGGTTGTTGGCCGCTTTCTCGCCGCGCTTGCGGTCGGCAGCAAATTCCTTCGTCAAAATCGGCACCGCCGCGATGCACAGCGCGTAGCACATCGTCGTAAAGAGATAGAGCGTCGAGTTATACGACGCGGTGTAGAGGTCCGCGTCGATGCCGGTGCCGAAGATATTGGCCTGCATCATTTCGCGCACCACGCCGAGGAGCTTGGCAAACAGCGTCAGCAGAAAGACGAAGCTGATCGCGCCCGCCGTGCGGACGCCCGATTTATCCTTCTTTTCCGTATTGTTTTGAGGGTCTTGCATGGTATGTTTCCTCGATTTCTCCATGATCGCGCAGATCATTTTCTCGTTCGTGTCGAGCTTGCGCGAAAGCTTGGCCATATGCGCTTCGACGCACTGCACCTGCTCCTTGCCCGTTTCGAGCACACGCCCGGCCTCGGGCAGGAAGAGCTCCGCCGTGAAGTTCTCCTTCGTGCTCAGCTTGTCGAGCCCCACGGAGTTCAAAAACGCCGTGCACTTGGGGTCATACGAAATGCCGATGAGCGGCACGCCCATGATGGCGGCATAGATGAGCGAATGCAGGCGCACACCGACGAGCAGATCCATGTTGCCGATGATGGAGAGCATATCCTCGGAGAGGTACTTTTCATTCAGGCACACCGCCGTGTCATCGGGCAGCTGCGCCGCGATATGTCGGCAGACCTCGCCGTCCTCTTCATAGTGGAACGGGATGAGCACGGACTGCGCGTTGTACTTGTCCTTCATCATCTGGATGGAGCGCAAAAGCTCTTTGACAAAGCGGCTGTCTGTGTCCCGCTCACGGATGGCCCAGCCGACAGTTAGACGGCCATCCAGCGAGACACCTGCCTTTCGCAGGATCTCCGCGCCGACATCGCCATCGGGCTTTTTCATGCGGATGACGGGGTCCGCCGTGATGACGACCTTGTCGCGCGCGATGCCGATTTCCTCCAAAAGCGCCGCAGACCGCTCGTCGCGCACGACGATACCGTCCGCCCGCTTGAGCGCCGCCGCCGCGGCGCGGCGGTTGCCGGGGCGGTCGATGGGGCCGATGCCCTGGGAATAGATGAAGACCTTTTTATGGAAGAATTCCGCGCAGCGGATGATGGAGAGGTAATAGTGTAAGCTCTTGCTGCTCGTCACATCCTGCAAAAGGCTGCCGCCGCCGGAAATGAGCATGTCGCACTTTTTCACCGCGCGTAAAATCGCCACCGGCGACATGCGGTCCACCGCCTCGACGCCGTATTTTTCGCGCGTGGAGGCGGGATTGTGCGAGAGCACCGTGAGCGAGCAGTCGGGAATGTGCTCGCGCAGCGACGAGACGAGCGTGCGCAGGATGGACTCGTCGCCGATGTTGTCGAAGCCGTAATAGCCCGAGATCAGAATGTTAACCATTCGTCACCCCGCAGATCCTGCGCACAAGGCGGTAAATGAGCTCCGCCACAATGACCACGGCTGTGCCGATGAGAAGTCCGAAGAGGATGCCCCAGCCGGTGCGCAGCAGGCTCAGCAAAAACGGCGTGCGGATGTGCAGGAACGTGTTGACCACGCTGACAAGGCCGATGGTCATGCCCGTGCCGAAGATCATCGGCAGGAACTTCATTCTGCGGCGCAGCGACCAGATGAAAAGCATCAGCATCGGCCAGCCGACGATCATTTCCTTCGTGCGCGGGCGGGCAATGAGCGCATTTTCCAGGAAGTTGCGGAACGCAAGCTCCCTTGCCGACGTCGTGGTCGAGTTGCCGGTGCGGTACATATAGTAGGCGAACACCAGCAGCATGAACACCGCCGCCACCGCGATGACGACGATCGCAAGGAACCAGCCGAGTTTCATCGGCGTCTGCATCAGCTCGCCGAAATAGGCGTTGAATCGCTTGACGCGGTTCTTCTCCCCGCGCTGTCCCGCGTGGGCGAGGACGGCCTCGCGCGCGCCGGTCTCCTCATAGGCGTAGACCAGAAGATAGGCGAGCATGAAGAGCGCGATGGGGATAAGCTGCATGAGCTTGACGCCGCGGTACAGGTCGATCTCGAGAATATACGAGAGCTGCGAGAGCGCAGACGATGCGAGCAGCGACCCGCAGAATGCCGTCAGAATGGTCGCGATGGCTGTGCCAAGCGTAAAGCCAAGCAGCTTGCCGAACTTGATCTGCGGCTCGCTGCGTCTCTTTTCGAGCAGTACGCGGCACAAACCGACAGCGGCAATCGACGGCATCACGATACCGCCGGACATCGAAAGGATCAGGCGGAACATCGAGGGCTTCAGCACCGCGAGGCCGGCAAGGCCGAGCGCGCCGACGGCAAACAGGATCGTGCGCCAGCGCTTGCCGATAAAGAAGAATAGATCAAGCAGGATCACGATGAGCGCCGCCGTGCCGATGCCCTGCAGCACCTTGAGCGCCATGGACGGCGCTTTCAGCTCCATCGCGGGCACGGTCGCGTGCGTGTAGCCGAGGGGCTCCAAGCGCGCGTCGAGGTCCGTGAGCATCTGCTCATAGTCGGCAGGGTCGGTGATGTAGACCCACTTCTTCTCGTCAGCGTCCCAGCTGACATCGCTATCCGGCTCTAAGATCATCTTGAGGAAGATGATCTTGCAATTACGCTCGGCGATGGCTCTAAAGAACGTGTTCGTGATCTCCTCGGGGCCTTCGTAGCCGCAGTACTGATAGCGGTTCTGGATGTAGGCCCACTCGTTGAAAACGCGCACACCGCGATAGCCCGTGTTGTCGAGCAGTTCTTCAACGCCGGGCCAGACAAGGTTCTGGCTCTGGTCGTTCTGCTCCATCATGGCGACGCTCGCGCCGCTCTCGTTGAGATACTGCGTCAGAAGCTCCAGGCTCTCGTCATCCTCATAGCCGACGAGCTCGTCGCCGTTGTTCATAAAGTACGGCGCGTTGAAGTGCTTGAGCACTTCGATATAGGCCTCGGCAAATTTCGTGCCGTTCATGTTCTTTTCCGTCACAGAGCGCGGGATGATCTGGTAGCCGTGGCGCTCAAACAGCTCCACCGTGTCCGGCCAGATGCCGAGGCACAGGTCGAGCAGCTTTTCGCCCTTCATGCCGTTTTTCTGCTGCTGGATGAAGATGAAGCCGTGCTCGCCCTCCAGATACGTCTTGGCCTCAAAGTCCTCAAAACGGGCCTCGAAAGCGTTCAGGATCCACTCATAGCTCGCGGCGGTCTCCGTCCAGATGATCGCGTCGCTCACATCGGTGCTCTCACGCAGCCATTGCGCGACCTCGGCGGGGTACTGATCTTCCCATCCGTAGCTCTCCGCCGCCTTTTTCACAGTCATCGCGTGGACGGGGATGGCGGCGTTATTGTGCAGGTTGAGGGCGCTCGCCTCGCTGAGCGCGACCTTGTCGACGCCGAGCGACTTGAAGAGATCGATCCACTCGTCCTCTGACTGCGAGGATTGGCGCGCCATCGAGCGCATGCTGTTGTAGTCGAGGACGATGTCGTAATACTTGTTGCTCTTCTCCGCCTGCACACGCGAAATAAGCGGCACGAGCGAAGCGAGCAGGCCGATCAGCGCAATGACGGCCAGAATGCGGTTCTTTTTCAGTATGCTTTTCATTTGTATTCTCCTTGTGCGGTCTCCGCACTGTTTTTCTCGTTAAAGAGAGGCAAGCTCCACCGGCGTGCCGAGAACCTTGGAAAAGGTGTAGACCTTGGCGACATCTTCGATGTATTCCGCGCGCAGATATGCCTGCGCAAGGTCCTTCCCCACGGCGAGCACGCCGTGATTGGCGAGCGTGCAGCCGCCGCGGTCCCTGAGCGCGGGGATTGCGTTCGTGCCGACGGCCTCAGTCCCCGGCGCGGCGTAGTCCGCGCAGCGGATGTCGCCGCCCAAAAAGATGCGCGATTCGATCAACACCGCGGGGATGCTCTTCCGCACGACGGCAAACGCCGTGGCATAGGGTGAGTGCGTGTGGAAGACGGCGTTCGTCTCGCCATACGCCTTGTAGACCGCCGCGTGCATGCGCCACTCGCTCGAGGGCTGCAATACCCCTTCGAGCACCGTGCCGTCGAGCTTCATGCGCACGATGTCCTGCGCGCGCAGCATGTCATAGCGCACGGACGTCGGCGTGATGAGCATTTCATCGGGCGCGACGCGGCAGCTCATGTTGCCGCTCGTGCCGGAAAACAGGCCCTCACGGAACGCTTCAAGCGATTTGTCCACGATCTCCTGACGAAGAATGTCCAGATTTTGTTCCATTCAGATCACCAGATTGTCCCTGCCGATGCTGCCGTCCGTAAAATAGCGGTGCAGATCGTAGGGAGAATAAATACCAAGGTCGGTCACGACGCCCGAGACGAGATGCGGCGGCGTGATATCGAAGGCGGGATAGTAGCCCTTCACACCCTCCATCGCCGTGCGCACGCCCATGGCTTGGAGCGTGAAGTTCGGGTCGCGCATTTCGATGTGAATGCTGTCCACCGTCTCGTGTCCCTGATCGGGCGCGCCGGTGACAAAGTACGGGATGCCCATGTACTTGGCGACGATGGCGTTCTGGAACGTGCCCACTTTATTGACGACATGGCCGTCACAGCAGATGGCGTCCGCCGCGGTGGTGAAAACGTCGACCTTTTCGTTCTGCATGACGAACGCCGGCATATTGTCGGAGATGACCGTCACGTCAAAGCCCATGTCGTGGCAGACGGACGCCGTCAGGCGCGCGCCCTGAAAATACGGGCGCGTTTCGGGGCAGAACAGCCGGATGTTTTTGCCGCGGCTGCGGCACTCACGAAGCATCGTGCCGACGATGGTCTCGGCGAAGCAGTGCGTCATCACCGTTCCGTTGTCGGGGAACATATCGACTAAGTACGAGCCGATCTTCGCCATTCTGTTATAGCGCACGTTGTTGAGCTCGATGGTCTTATTCTTGATGGCCTCGGCCACATTCTCCCCCGCTGAAAGCGCGCGCTCGGCCTCTTTCAGGCAGACGTCGCACAGAAGCGTCATGCGCTTTTGCGTCGTGGGGCGCGCGTGGGAAATGGTGTAAGCCGCTTTCTTGAGGTATTCCATCTGCTCGTCCGCCGATTTGCCGCGGCATTCCCACGCCGCGAGCGCCATGCCCATCGGCGCCGCCGTGTAGGGGCCCGCGCTCTGCGTCACCATGTCGGTGATGGCCCGCGCGACTTCCTGATGTGTGCGGCAGATGACAAATTCGACCTTTGCGGGGTAAATGCGCCGGTCTAAGATGCGCACCTCGCCGTCTTCAAACCACGCGACATTCTCGTAGCGCAGCAAAAAGGCGAGGTCTTTGTCCGCTCTCTCCATGTTTCTTCTCTCTCACTTTCTATAAAGGCGCTCGACGGCACACTTCATGTCGGCGCGCACCTTGTTCTCGTCCAGCGTCTTGAATTCACCGTTTTCATATAAAATATTGCCGTCCACCATCGTCATGCACACGTCGCCCGCCTGCGCCGAGCAGGTCAGGAGCGCGGGCGTGTCGAAATTGGGATAGAGGTGGGGCTTGCTCAGATCAATGGCAATGATGTCAGCCTTTTTGCCGACAGCCAGCACGCCGGTGTCGTCGCGGCCCTGCAATTTTGCGCCGTTGACCGTCGCCATATCGAGCACCTCCTGCGTGGAGATCAGCGTCGGGTCGTTGTGATAGCCGTCGTGCATGATCTCAGCGAGGTGCATCTCCTCGAACATATTTAAATTGTTGTTGCTGGCCGTGCCGTCGGTGCCGAGCGTCACGTTGATGCCCTTGTCCATCATCTGGCGGATGGGGGCAAGGCCGCTGCCGAGCTTTAAGTTCGACGTCGGGTTGTGGATGGCGCTGACGCCGTGGGCCTTCAGAATGTCCATGTCGCGCTCCGTCACCGCGACGCAGTGCGCCGCCGCCGTGGGCGAATCGAACGTGCCGAGCGATTCGAACCACTCCGTCGGCGTTTTGCCGTAGCGCTCGATGCACTCGCGCTGCTCGCGCGCGGTCTCGGCGAGGTGGATGTGCATGCGCCCGCCCTTTTCGCGGCAGAGGTCACTGTATGCCTTGACGATATGGCTCTTGCAGGTATACTCCGCGTGGATGGAAAAGTCAATGTGAATGCGCCCGTCCGCCGCGCCGTGGTACTTTTCAAAAAGCGCGAGCGATTCGGGGATCTGCGTGTTCTGCTCCACGGTCTGGTTTTCGTCAAAGCACTGCACACAGCGGTTCAGGTTCGCCTTGATCCCCGCCTCTTCGACCGCCCAGACGGTCTCCTCGGGGAAAAAGTACATATCGGAAAAGCTCGTCGTGCCGCCCGCGATCATCTCGATCAGGGCAAAGCGGCTCGCTGCGGCGATATCCTCGCGCACGAGCTTGTCCTCGATCGGGAAAATGGCCTTGAAGAGCCAGTCCTGCAAAGGCAGTCCGCTGCCGATGCCGCGCATCAGCGTCATGGCGATATGGCTGTGGCAGTTGATGAGTCCCGGGGCAAGGAGCCTGCCGCTCATGTCCTTTTCAAGGTCATAGGCCTTTTCGGGTTTTTCCTCACCGATATAGTCGATCTTCGCCTCATCGACGCCGAGATAGGCGCCGTGCAGCGTTTCATATCCGTTTTCCTTGCGCAGCAGAATGTCCGCGCCTTTCAAGAGTGTTCTCACAAAAGAGCCTCCTATCTGCATTTTATCTCATTATGCAGTCTATCACGCGTGCTTTCAGATTGCAACGGGCAAAAGGATTAAGTTTTTCCATATTGCTGACCATGTCGACAAAAATTTCTCATTTTGCAAGCTCAACTACTTAAAATTTCACTATTGAATTTCCTAATATGCCTGATTATAATTAGCGCATACTTTTTCTTAAGGAGTGAAACCGGTATGAGCAAAGTCTATATCCCGCAGGACTACCACACCCCGCTGTCTGTCTATGAAATGCAGCGCGCCATCGAATTCATCAAGAGCAATTTTCAGGTCAATCTGAGCAATGCCCTCAATCTCCGCCGGGTTTCTGCTCCGCTGTTCGTGGATGAAAATTCTGGTCTGAACGACAACCTCAACGGCGTCGAGCGTCCCGTCTCCTTTGACATTCCCGACGTCGGCACCAATGCCCAGGTCGTTCATTCGCTGGCCAAGTGGAAGCGTCTTGCGCTCAAGCGCTACGACTTCAAGGTCGGCAAGGGCCTGTTCACCGACATGAACGCCATCCGCCGCGACGAAGAGGTCGACAACCTCCACTCCGTCTATGTGGACCAGTGGGACTGGGAAAAGGTCATCTCCGCCGAGGACCGCAACGTCGCTTATCTCAAGCGCACCGTGCGCGATATCGTCTCCGCCGTCAGCGAGACGAGCAGCGCGCTGAATGTCGCTTTCCCCTCCCTGCACACCAAGCTCCCCAGTGAGGTCTTCTTCATCACCACGCAGGAGCTCGAAGACCTCTATCCCGACCTGACACCCAAGCAGCGCGAGGATGAGATCTGCAAGAAGAAGGGCGTCGTCTTCCTGATGCAGATCGGCAAGATCTTAAAGTCCGGCATCAAACACGACGGCCGCGCCCCCGACTATGACGATTGGGAGCTCAACGGCGATATCCTCTACTGGAACGAAGTGCTCGGCCATGCGTTCGAGATCTCTTCCATGGGTATCCGCGTCGACCCCAAGTCCCTCGACTCCCAGCTGACGATCGCCGGCTGCGACGACCGCCGCGCGCTCCCCTTCCACAAGATGCTGCTGAATGGCGAGTTGCCCCTGACCATGGGCGGCGGCATCGGCCAGAGCCGCCTGTGCATGCTGCTCATCGGCACCGCGCACATCGGCGAGGTACAGGTCTCCCTGTGGGACGAAGCCACGCGCAAGACCTGCGAGGATGCGGGCGTCATGCTGCTGTAAAGCATATTTTAATTTGTCACCATTCTTTTTTCTCTTTTTCTCAATGTAGCACAAAAGCCGGCAGGTCCTCCTCCCCGTCGGCTTTTGTGCGCTCTTCTGCCGCTTTCCATCCACTATCCATCGGCGCAAAGCAAAACAGCAGCACAAAGAGGGCGCTTCCCAGCTTGGGAAGCGCCCTCTTTCTTATTTTTCACAGCGCAGGCGGTAAACATCACAGCTGTCCGCGCGGCCCTCATACGAAAAGCCGTGCCTGCGCGCGATGTGCGCGCTCGCCGTCTGTTCGGGGACGCATTCGATCACGGCATTCTTCCCCTCCCGCCGCGCAAGCGCGGTCAGAAGGTCCGTCATTTCGTCCGCATAGCCCTTGTGCCAAAAGGCAGGCTTGAGCACCCAGCCGAGCTCCCGGCTGTACTTGTCATAGTCGTGGTAGATGGCGTAGCCGAGAAATTCTCCCGCCATATTCTCCGCGGCATAGATGAGCGGCGGCTCGGAAAGTCCCGCCTGCTCCAAAAAGCGCTCGGCCTGCGCGCGGTTAAACGGCGGCTCCAGCCAGCGCATCACCGCTTCATCCGAGAGCAGGGCGTATAATTCGTCCGCGTCCTCCCGCCGCATCATCCGCAGGCGGACGCGCGCCCCCTCCGTCAGGATCATCCCCTGTGGTGCTTGCCGCGGAACGTCATCTCCGGATTTTTGACGCTCACGACCGTGTTGGGCGCGACCGACGAGGTCAGAAACGCGTTGCCACCGACGACGACATTGTCGCCGATCTCCGTCGCACCGCCGAGCAGCGTGGAGTTTGCGTAGATGACGACGTTGTCGCCGACCTTCGGGTGGCGGCGCACATTCGGGTTCGTCGCCATACCCGCGGGCGAGAGCGCGCCGAGCGTCGCGCCCTGATAGAGCTTGACGTTGTCGCCGATGATCGTCGTCTCGCCGACGACGACGCCCGTACCGTGGTCGATGAAGAAGTATTCGCCGATCTTCGCGCCGGGGTTGATGTCGATACCGGTCTGCGAGTGCGCGTATTCCGACATCATGCGCGGGATCATCGCGACCTTCTTCTCATACAGCTCGTGTGCGATGCGGTAGATGAAGATGGCGAACATGCCGGGGTACGAGAGCAGGACCTCCTCCTTGCTGTAAGCCGCAGGATCGCCCTCAAAGTTCGCCGACAGGTCCTTGAGCAGCAACTCCTGAATGGCAGGGATGCGCTCGATGAATGCTGTGCTGATCGCATAGGCCACCTCGCAGTTCTCGTCGCACTCCGGCATCGTCAGCGTGATCTGGCGCGTCAGCTTTTCGTGGATGTGCTCCATCAAAAGCGCGCTGTATTGCTCCGGCGGCAGCTTTAAGAGGTCGCGGTCGCCGTAGTAAACAGGGAAAATGAGCTTCTGACAGTCGCGGATGATCTCGATGACGGCATTACGGTTGGGCATGCGCAGCGCATCGCCGTACATGGGGATCTGAGAGCTCTTGTAGTTCGCCGCCATGCGGTCAGCCGCCGCATGGATGACGGTGTTCTTTTTTGCTTTGTCCATAGCTAATCCTCGCAATCTATCAGAAACAGTCATATCACAATCAGAAAATAATTATAGTATCTCCCCGCGTCAAAATCAAGTATTTCCTCTGCAAACGCCTCAGAAATATACACCTCCGCGCGGGAATTCAGCCAAAAAACGTGTCCATTCATTTTTTTCATTTGCATCCCGCGTGCTTTTGCTTTATGCTGTTTTTATAGGGACGCTTCGCATTAGATACGTCCCAAGCAGCAAACAATCCACCGCAGGAGGATCAAAATATGAAAGCAAAGGTTTATTTTTCCGAGCAGATCACGCCGGAAAAGGTCGTGGAGCTCTACAAGGCCGTGGGTCTCGAGCTGCCCGGCAAGGTCGCCGTCAAGGTTCACTCCGGAGAACCGGGCAACCAGAACTTTCTGGCGCCCGAGTTCTGGCAGCCGATGGTCGAGGCCGTACACGGCACCATCGTTGAGTGCAACACCGCCTATCCCGGCGAGCGCAACACGACCGACGCCCACCGCCGCACGATGATCAAACACGGCTGGAGCAAGCTCTTCGATGTCGACATTCTCGATGCCGAGGGTCCCGATCTTGAGCTCCCCATCCCAAACGGCAAGCGCATCCAGAAGAATCTGGTCGGCAAGAATATCAAAAATTATGATTCCATGCTCGTTCTTTCCCACTTCAAGGGCCACCCGATGGGCGGCTTCGGCGGCGCGCTCAAACAGCTCTCCATCGGATGCGCGTCCAGCGCAGGCAAGGCGAACATCCACGGCGCGGGCAAGCCCGAAGAGATGTGGACGACCGAGCAGAATGCCTTCCTTGAGTCCATGGCCGACGCGGCGGAGTCCGTCGTCAAGCTTTTCGACGGCAAGATCGTCTACATCAACGTGATGAAGAACATGTCCGTCGACTGCGACTGCTGCGCCGTGGCGGAGGACCCGTGTATGAAAGATATCGGCATTCTCGCCTCCCTTGACCCCATCGCCATCGACCAGGCGTGCCTCGACCTCGTCTACGCGTCCGACGATCCGGGCCGCGACCACCTCGTTGAGCGCATCGAGAGCCTCAACGGCGTCCACACCGTGGAGGCCGCCGCCGAGCTCGGCTTCGGTTCGAGAGAGTATGAGCTGATCGAGCTCTAAGAAAAATCGCAACGAAAAAGGCGATGGCCGCACGGCCATCGCCTTTTCTTTCGCTTCTTTACTTGATGAACCAGATGTCCATATCGACGTTGCCCTTGATGCCGTCCACGCTGCCCTTGGATGAATACTGCCACATGGCAAAATCGTAGTAGAACGAGGGCGCGTCCACATCGTAGCGCGCGTACCACAGCGGGTAATCCATGACCTCGCTGAGGTCATACTTGACATAACCCGCGTAGTCGGTGATGTAGATCATCGGGTCGTAGCCCGCGTCCTTGATGATCTTGCAGAAGGCGTTCGCCGCAGCGCAGAGCACGCCGGTCTCGATGCCGTAGGTGCGCGCCTCCCTCTTGCCGATGACCTCCCAGTCGAAGACGACAGGGCCAGTAATGTTGTGTCCGCGCAGCTTGTCGAGCACGTGATAGGCCTCCTCCTGCGCCTCTGCCACACTTACAGCCTGTGAGAAGAAGTAAGCGCCCACCTGAAGGCCCGCTCTCGCCGCGCCGTCGGCATACTCGTCAAACTTCGTGTCGTCATAGATCGCGCCCACAGTGTAGCCGCGGCCGCCCACGCGCGCGATGACAAAGTCCACATCAGTGCGCGCGACCGCGTTCCAGTCCACATCGCCCTGATACTGCGACACGTCGATACCGACGCGCGTGCGCACGCTGGGATCGTTGTAGGTCATGATGCTGCCGTTCTTGACGAACGCAGACTGATTATAGGTGTTCGTCGGCACACCCTCGAGCACATCAAGCGTGTAGTCCTTGTAGTAGATCTTCTGCTTCTGGTCGAGCGAGCTGAGCTGATAGATGCGGTAAACGATCGTCGCCACCTCCGCGCGCGTGATGCTGCTGTTGGGGTAGAAATACGTCAGGTCGCCGACCTTCGTGCCGATGAACACACCCGCTTCATAGAGCGCCGTCACATAGCCGTCGTTCACGTCGGCAAAGGGAGAGGTCGCGTTGGATGCGCCATAGCCCAGCGCCTTGGCCGCAAAGCGCGCCACATCGAGGCGACTGATGCCGTTGTCAAGCTGATAGTCGCTGTAATTCTGCGCGGCAAAGCCCATGGAATAGGCGTAGGTCGCGTAGCCGCTTGCCCAGTGCGCCGTGCTGGGCTTCTGCTCCTTGTGGCCGGTCGAGAGCAGCACGAGCTTGAGCATTTCGCCCGTGCTCGTGGGACGGTTGGGGGCAAACGTGCCGTCGCCGTTGCCACCGACGATGCCCTGCTCGCTCAGCTCCATGACATAGTTATAGAACCAGTCGGACTTGTTGACGTCGGTATAGGTCTTGCCGGTGTAGCTCGTCGCCGTCCACTGCGCCGTGACGACCGCGTTGCCGTTCACGATGCTGTTTTCCGTGATGGTCTTGCCGTCGCTCGTCCGGAAGCCGGCAAAGCCGTAGCCGAGCTTTTCCGCTTTGGGGAAGCTACCGTAGGTCTTGCCGATCTCGTAGACGGCAAAGTCCGTCTCGTAGGACGTACCGCTTTCCATATTGATGATGAGATACGCAAACTCGTTCTCCGCCGCGCGGGTGTCGTCATCTAAATAAATGGCAGCCTCCTGCAGACGGCGGTCGGCAAGGCCCGCCTGGGCCTGTCCGCCGGAATGGCACCATTCGCCGAACGCATGCGCCACTTCAAGGCGCGTCGCGTCCTTTTCGCCGCGGGCGATCTTGACCAAGTCGCTCGTGCCGCTCATCCAACCGGTGCCGAAATTGTAGCTGAAGCAGATCAGCGCGTCGAACTGCCCCTGCGTGGGCGTGACGTCGTAGCGGCCAAAAAAGTCGTTGAGCTTGGCCTCATACGCCTCGACCTTGCTCATCAGAAGAAGCTCCGCCTCTTCGCGCGTGATGCCCTCGGGATAATCCTCGGCACCGCACTCCGTGCCGTAGCCGATGTACCACTTGCCGCCGGAGGAATACTTCTCCGCGCGGAAGCCCTCTTCCTCTTCGATCTGCGCAATGGCCGCGTCGCCCGCGCGCATCAGCCGATTACTCGCCATCGCGGCGGGCACGCAGAGCTGCATGGCAAGGCACAGCGCCAGAAGCACGGCCAGCGGCGTTCTCTTTCTCATGTTCTGCTTCATCTCGTTTCTCTCCTTTTGCCGGAATCGGGCGAAAATGCCCACTCTCTAAAATGTCTTTTTATGATACCACAGGTTTACATAAGAATCAACCAAAAAGCGCAAAAAATGCCGCCCCGTGTCGAACCGGGCGGCATTTTCGTTATAGCAGCGCGTCGAAGAGCGCGTCCATGTTGTCGTCGGAATACTCGACCTCCGCGCTGTACAATCGGCAGAGCTCGATCTGGTCCTCCACCGTGAACTCGCCGTGCAGCAAAAGGTGCAGCGCACCAAGCGAGAAAAGCAGCCGGACAGACAGCACGGCGAACGCCGCCTTGCTGCTCACGTCCCCGTCGTCGAGCGCCGTCGGCACGTGACGATAGAGGAAGTAGACGAGCATCTGCTCATACTCCGTCTCGCGTCCTTTCATGTGCGCGGCAAAATCGTCGAGCGGCAACTCATCTGCGTGCTCGCGCAGCGCTTCCAAAATGCCCGTCCACACCTCGTCCATACGCTCGAGCGAGAGATAAAACTCTGCCCACTGCGCAAGCGGGACGTCCGGCACGTGTGCACCGCAGGCCGATAAAATCTGCTCTATTCGCTGATTGATCGGTTCCTCGCGGTTCTGTGCGATGGCGAAAAGATGGTCGCGCAGCGTGAGCAGCGCCGTCTCCTCTTCATCAAGCTCGCCTTCGCCCGTCGTGACAAGCATTGTTTTCTCCGGCCTGGTCAGAATGAGCCGCGCGGCCTCCTCGCAGCAGAGGCCAACGCCGATCTCCGTGCGCTCTGAAAAAAAGCTGCGGTAGCGCGGGTGGTCGGTGCAGATCTGGCAGAGCATACCCTCCCCGCCGTATAAAATGAGATCGCAGAGGTTTTTGCCGTTCAAAAACGGGCAGCGCTCCTGCTCGCCGAGGAGAAAGTGCGGCATCTCGCCGCTGCGGTCGATACATTTATGCAGGCGCTCGCCCATCTCGCCGCCGATCTGATCGTAGGCGGCGAGAGAATCCTCGTCCACGTCGATCTCCCAGCCGATGCAGCAGTTGTGTCGGCAGCGGTCGGCGATGCAATGGAAAAGCGGATAATAGTCCGGATAAGCGTTCTGCACGGCGGAGTCCTCCTATAGTCGGTGCTGCGCGGTCATAAATCGCGCGCTGCTTCATTATAAATCTCGCAGGCGCGCATTGCAATGAATTTTCTCCTTGCCGCCGTGAAAGAGATATGATATAGTAAAATATATGCGGGCATGATGAAATTGGCAGACATGCGAGATTTAGGTTCTCGTGCCGCAAGGCGTTGGGGTTCAAGTCCCCATGCCCGCACCAAGCAGCAAAGCAGCACCGTTTTTTGACCGTCAGAAGTCAAAAGACCGTGCTGCTTTTTTGTATTCTTTACGCCATCGCTCCCGCCGCGCGCGAAAGAAGAAAAATCATCGTTGAACCCTCGGGGCAAATCTGCCATAATAGAAGCGATACGAACACACAAAAAAGGCAGCTTTTTACTATGAAACATATTTGCATCGGCATTCTCGCCCACGTCGACTCGGGAAAAACGACCCTGTCCGAGGGGCTTTTATACGCCTCCGGCGCACTGCGGAAGCTCGGCCGCGTCGACCACGGCGACGCCTTCCTCGACACCGACGCGCTCGAGCGCGAGCGCGGCATCACGATCTTTTCCAAGCAGGCAATGCTGTTTGCGGGCGATAAGGAGTTCACGCTGCTTGACACACCGGGCCACGTCGATTTCTCCGCCGAGATGGAGCGCACGCTGTCGGTGCTCGACTACGCAGTGCTCGTCATCAGCGGCAGCGACGGCGTGCAGAGCCACACGCGAACGCTCTGGCGCCTGCTCACGCGCTACGAGGTGCCGACGTTTCTTTTCATCAACAAGATGGACTTGGCGGGCGCGGACAAGGACGCGCTTCTGCGCCAGCTCACGGCGACACTGAGCGCGGAATGCGTCGATTTCTCCGCATCGCAGGAAACGCGCGACGAAGCGCTCGCCCTCTGCGACGAGGCGGCGCTCGAGCAGCTTTTGGAGCGTGGAAAAATCGACGACGCTCTGATTGCTGAGATGGTCAAAAACCGCAAGGTCTTCCCCTGCTTTTTCGGTTCGGCGCTCAAGCTGGACGGCGTGGAGGACTTTCTCACCGCGCTCGCGTGCTTCACGCGCGAGCCGGTCTATCCGAAGGAATTCGGCGCAAAGGTCTTCAAGATCTCGCGCGACGCGCAGGGCGCGCGGCTCACGTGGCTCAAGGTCACAGGCGGCGCGCTGCGCGTGAAGGCGCCTCTCACCTATCGCGCGCAGAATCAGGACTACAATGAAAAGGCCGATCAGCTGCGGCTTTACTCCGGCGTCAAATTCCGCGCGCTCGAAGAGGCGGGCGCGGGCAGCGTCGTCGCCGTCACGGGCCTCAGCCACAGCTATGTTGGTCTCGGCCTCGGTGCGGAGGCGGAGGCGTCCGCCCCGCTTTTGCAGCCGGTTTTGACCTATCAGCTCATCCTACCCGACGGCGCGGACGCGCACAGCGCGCTTATAAAGCTCCGCGAGCTTGAAGAAGAGGACCCGATGCTGCGCATCGTCTGGGACGAGCGCTACGGGCAGATCCACGTGCAGCTCATGGGCAAAATTCAGCTTGAAATTCTGCGCCGCCGCATCCTTGACCGCTTCGGCCTCGACGTGACCTTCGGCGAGGGCAGCATCGTCTATCGCGAGACCATCGCCGCCCCCGTCCTCGGCATGGGACATTTCGAGCCCCTGCGCCACTATGCGGAAGTACAGCTTCTAATAGAGCCGCTTCCGCGCGGGGCGGGCATCCAGCTTGCGTCAAACGTGTCGACGGACGCGCTCGACCTCAACTGGCAGCGGCTGATTTTCACCCATCTTTTAGAGCGCGAGCACGCGGGCGTGCTGACCGGCTCACCGTTGACGGATGTGAAGTTCACACTTGTCGCGGGCCGCGCGCATCTGAAGCACACCGAGGGCGGCGACTTCCGTCAAGCGACGTACCGTGCCGTGCGGCAGGGCTTGATGCAGGCGGAAAATGTGCTGCTCGAGCCGTATTACGACTTCCGTCTCGAGGTGCCCGCCGAGTGCGTCGGCCGCGCGATGACCGACCTCCAGAACATGGGAGGCACCGTCGAACCGCCGCAGAACGAGGGGGAAAACGCCGTACTCACGGGCTATGCGCCGGTGCGCACGCTGCGCGACTACTTTGCCGACGTCGCGGCCTACACCCGCGGCCGCGGACAGCTCTCCTGCGCCGTGCGCGGATATGAGGCCTGCCAAAATCAGGACGAGATCGTCGCGTTCCTTGGCTACGACGCCGAGCGCGACACGGATAATCCCGCGTCCTCCGTCTTCTGCGACCACGGCGGCAGCATCACGGTCCCGTGGAATGAAGTTCCCGCGCATGTTCACTGCGACAGCGGCATCCGCCTTGGTGAAGAGGCCGTCGAAGAAGCGCCCGCGCCGCTCCCCCGACGCGGCGTCGGCGCAGGCGGCGCATATGCCGAGGACAAGGAATTGCAGGACATTTTCGAGCGCACATACGGCAAGGTCGAGCGCCGCGCGTTCGAACCGAGCAAAAAGCCCGCGCGCACCTCGCTCGCCGATCACTATGACGTCACGATCCACTCAGAGGACACGGAATATCTGCTCGTCGACGGCTACAACATCATCTTCGCGTGGGACGAGCTCCATCGGCTCGCCGCGCAGGATGTCGCCGCGGCGCGCGGCGCGCTGATCGACATTCTCGCCAACTATCAGGGCTTTCGCAAGTGCCGCGTCATCGTCGTGTTCGACGCCTATAAGGTCAAGGGCAACCCCGGCAGTGTGCAGACGGTGCACGGCGTCAAGGTCGTCTACACGAAAGAGGCTGAGACTGCCGACACCTACATCGAGCGCGCGACCTACGAGCTGCGCCGCGAACGCCGCGTGCGCGTGGCGACATCCGACGGCCCCAAGCAGGTCATCATCCTCGGCCACGGGGCGTTGCGCGTCTCCGCCCGCGCGTTCCATGCCGAGGTCGAAGCCGCCGAGGGGCAGATCAGCGCCGTGCTGCAACGCCTGACGAACCGTCCGCGCAGCGAACGCACCATCAGAAACAACGTAAAGCTCAAGCAATAATTCAGTCAAAAAGCGGTGGCTTCCCTCGCCTCCTAATAAGAAAACATAAGAAAGTCAGTAAAATCAATGTTTTCAAAGGCAGGGAACACGGTACGAAGTCAAAAAATCTCATACTGACAGGCAGGGCGCTGATTTTCACATCAGCGCCCTTTTCCTGTACCCGCGCCATAGGCAGCCGCCCTATGGCGTTTTTTCATATCCGTGCCTATACCCACCCGAAAACTGTATCAATTAGGGCGCGAAAACCTCTGTTTTTTCCTCTCAGAGCGCCGCTTAAAGGGCGGCGTGGGTGTTTTCCCATGGGAAGCGTCCGGGAGACAGGACAGGATGCGGGAGCGTGAGAGCTACTGGGAGATCATTTGGGAGAATATCGACTACGATATCCTCACCCAGGATGAAAAGCTGGACAGGGACCGTCTGGACGAGCTGGTGGAGCTCATGGTGGATACCGTCTGCTCCAACCGGGAGATGATCCGTATCGCCGGGGATGACTACCCCGCCGAGGTGGTGAAGTCCCGGTTCTTGAAGATCGACAGCTCCCACATCGAGTATGTGCTGGAACGGATGCGGGAGAACACCACCTATGTCCGCAATATCAAGAAATATCTGCTGGCGGCGCTGTACAACGCGCCGGTCACGATGGACAGCTACTACACATCCCTCGTCAGCCATGACCTGTACGGCAGCGGAGATCGGAGCCTGCAAATAAAAAGTCAAGCCCCAATTGAAAGAAGGGTTCAATCGGGACTTGAGTAAAAAGGGTATAGCAAAGCTGCCGGTGAACAACAGGGTTCATCAACTGAGAGGTGTCCATGAGCAGATTACTCGGCTGTTTCGCTGTCCTCGGCAGACGCGTCCAGATTTGCCATGCATTCCTTCACCCGGGCGTAGTAGATGCGCAGGAACTTGTTGGCACCGGCTGTCATGTAGGCATACCCCTATTCCGTTCTGGAAAAGCACTGGCCGGAGGTGCCAAAATTCCGGGATATCACAACTTTTACGAAGGAGGCGTTTTTTGAAAAAACAGGACTTGAAACCGTTACCATCCTCTCTGGCGGCTTTCCCTGCCAGCCCTTCTCCACCGCGGGGCAGCGAAGGGGCTTTGCGGATGAACGCTGCCTGTGGCCGGAAATGTGCCGCGTTATACCCGTCTATCGCCATCTTCCGCAGATACGCGCCGTACCGACGTGTGGGGAGCTGCGCCATCTTTTCATCTATGAGCCGCTTTTCCTCCTCCGTCACATAGAACTTCATCTGAATGTTCCGCTTTCGGTTTGCCATGGGCAGCCTCCGTTTCTCATAAGGGTCTGGGGTCACGCCTGTCGGCTCGGTCAGCGCTTCAAAGCGTTTCACGCTTTGAGGTCTCCACCGGAGCCCCGCGCCCCAGCAAGCAATTTTGACTGTTCGGACAAGGGACCTGAACAGCGCAAAATCCGCAAGCGGGTACTCGCTTGCTGTGCTTGCTGACTACTCTGTGCTCCTGTTTTCCCCCTCTACCCATACTACAATCTGAGCAAGGCGTTTTGGCCAGATTTCGGAGGATTTTTCAAAAAAATCAACCTTATCCGCAACTTTTCTCTGAACACTTCGCCGGACGCCTTGTGTTTCTTCGGATATTCATATATAATGTATTGTGTTGAGTATTATCCATGCGGAGGTACGGTATGAACGGGATCAAGGGCTATATCTCCATTCGGGAGGTGTCCTACCGTTGGGGCGTGTCAGAGCGGCGGGTCAACCAATATTGCGCCGAGGGGAGGATCCCCGGCGCGTCCCGGTTCGGGCGCTCATGGGCGATCCCGGAAAATGCGGAAAAGCCGTCCGACCCGCGCTTTCAGGAACAGCGCCGCGATCCCGACAGGACAAGCACCTGACGGATACCCCTCTGCATTTTAGCATCCGCAAAAAGGAAGTGAACGCTATGACCTGCGACGAGAGCTTGTATCGCCAGTATCTGAGCGGTGACGACGAAGGGCTTAATGCCCTGATGAAAAAATACGGCGACCCCCTGACCCTGTATATCGACGGCTATCTGCACGACGTTCACGAGGCGGAGGAGCTGATGCTGGATGTTTTCGCCTATCTGTTCACAAAAAAACCGAAGATACGGGACGGCGGCTTCAAGGCGTATCTCTATAAGGCCGCGCGCCACATGGCACTGCGCCATAAGAGCAAACGAAAGCCCCTGTTCAGTCTGGACGAGCTGACCGGCGAGCCGGACGGGCAGCTGCTGGCGGTGGAGGTCATCCGGACGGAGGAACGAAACCGCATCCTGCATTTCTGCATGGATGAAATGAACCCGGACTATCGGGAAGTCCTCTATCTCACCTATTTTGAGGATATGAGCTACGCGCAGGCGGCGGAGGTCACGGGGAAAACGGTAAAGCAGATCACCA
>ERZ791887.295-NODE-295-length-56352-cov-8.724444_pt1 | contig 56352 bp, 60 predicted proteins | sample MGYA00510157_ERZ791887 | MGnify/ENA primary metagenome ERZ791887 (study PRJEB30046, sample SAMN00792112) | human gut metagenome | study: EMG produced TPA metagenomics assembly of the A metagenome-wide association study of gut microbiota in type 2... | reverse complement strand
GATATTGGAAGTTACATCCGAACCGTGTATCACATGGTAAGCCATACTCCTAAGCCCGAGGCCCCCGGTTCGAGCCCGGGCAGGCGCACCAAAAACGCTGTGATCTCAAGGGATTGCGGCGTTTTTTCTTTTTGCTTATCAAGCAAATTTCACAGCTGTTATCGTGTCAAACGCCTGCATGGCACCACCAGCTGATCTCGAACCGTTTTCTCTATTTTCCCATTTCCGGCACACTCCTTGCCTTGTACATCGTGTACCTTGCTGTGTTGTTTTTCCAATCTACCTCCGCAAACAAGCCCAGAGGATCGACCTCTCGGTCCACCAGAACCGTAAATCCCAAACTGGGATTTTTAGGCTTATTCGGTTTTGCCGGATTTTTAGGATTTTGGACTTACCGCGTCGACCAGACCATTTTCCCCTTCGTGTTTTTTGTGTTTTTCGGCTTTTTCGGATTTTTCTATGAGGGGAAAATGTCAAATACCCTGATAGACGAACGGTACAAAGAAAACAAAATGAGAGCGCAAAGCACAGCGAACAAAACTGCTCTGTCCATTATTTTTTTGCAATACTGATTCTGGGACAGGGAAGGCTCATGGGGTGCCTTGAATACACCCTAATTGCTCTTGTTATTGTGATCGCTCTTTCCATAGCGCTTGAACTATTCCTCAGTGAGTATCTGCTATATCATTATGACCATGATGAACCGTTTGATGAAAGTGAGGAATAAACGTGCCTGATTTTGAATGCCGATTAAAAAAGTACAGGCTATTAAAAGATTTGACCCAAGAGCAGTTGGCGGCGCAGGTAGGCGTGCGGCGGGAAACCATCATGCGGCTGGAAAAGGCACAATACAATCCCTCACTTAAACTGGCGATCGATATTGCAAGGGTTGTCGAAGCGCCGATCGAAGAAATCTTTGTTTTCAAGCGATCTGTGCGGAACTAACCGGCCGGCAGTAAATGACGGTGTACTGCACGGCATGAAATGAGATAGCTGGCTTCTAAGCGTCAGTCCGCCAGTTAGCGTCTGGTCGGGGATGCCAAAAGGCCCTGGAAGCGCTGCTTCCAGGGCCTTTTTATTTTCTCTTATTTTATCGCACTGGGCGGGGCTCACGCCTGCATATCGGTCCGTCTGCGGTAGCTGCGCAGGAACAGGAGCGACATGACAAGGCACATCGCCTCGGAGAAGATCGGCGTATACCACACTGCGTCGCCGCCGAAGATCGCCGCGAGGAGAAGAAGCACGGCACTTTGCAGCGCCAGCCCGCGGCCGACCGAGATACAAATAGCGGGCACGGGGCGCTCGATGGCGGTCATAAACCCACCGATGACGATGTTGAAGCCCAGCAGCAGATACGAAACGCTGTAGCGCCGGAATGCACCGATGGAGTAGGCGATGAGCTCATCGCCCGCGTGCGAAAGGTACGTGCGCACGATCTGCGGCGCGAAGAAAAAGACGAGCAGAAACAGCGCCGGCGCGAAGATGCAGACGGTCGTGAGCGCGTAGCGCAGAAGTTTTTGACAGCCCGTGTGATCCTCTTTGCCGTAGTGATAGCTCACAAGCGGCTGCGAGCCCTGCGAGATGCCGACCATGAGGTTAATGACAATGGTCGTCACGTAGGCGATGACCGTGTAGGTCACGACGCCGTCCGTGCCGATGCACTTGAGCACCGTGCGGTTGAAGAGGAAGATCATCAGCCCCGTGCACAACTCTGTCACGCCGTCGGACAGGCCGATGGGCAGGATGCGCGCGTAAAGGTGAGGGTCGAAGCGAAATTTGCACAGCCGGAACGTGCACTTCTTGCTGAAAAAGTGGACAAAGTACGAGATACAGGTCACGAGCTGCGAGATGCCCGTGGCGACCGCCGCGCCGAACACGCCCATGTCGAGGTGAAAAATGGCGATATAGTCAAGCACGCAGTTCGTCAGGCATCCGCCGATAACCGTGAAGAGCGCGTAGCGCGGATAGCCGTCCGTCTTGACGAGCACCTCAAGGTTGTAGGACACCAGATAGCACACGCTGAACGGCGCGATGCCGAGAATATACTGCTTGACATAGTCAAGTGTGATCTCGTCTGCGCCGAGAAGGTACGCAAACGGCTCCAAAAAGAGCAGCACGAGCGCAGTGATGACCGCGCCAAGGGTCAGCAGCGTGGCAAAATTCTGAGAAAAGAGGGCGTTGGCCTCGCGCCGCTTCTCCTGCGCGATGAAAATGGCGATGAGCGTCGACGAGCCGACGGCGAAGAGCACGGCGATGGAAAAAAGCGCGTTGGTGAAGGGAATCGCGAGATTGACGGCGCTCATGGCATATTCGTTCACACCGATCGAGACCATAAGCCCGTCGACCATGGAGTAGAGCGAGAACACGACCTGTGAGACCATCGTGGCGGAGACAAAACGGATGAAGTCATGTTTCAGACTTTTCCCCGAGAGTAACAAAATAACACATCCTTAAATTATAATATTTTATTATGCGTTGATCTGACCGATCCCAAAGCTCCCTGCGCGGAGGGCCGCCGCGTCATAGACGGGGCGCGCCATAAGCGTCACCGTCCGTTTCCGGCGCTGCAAAACGCGTGCGGTCATGTCCTGAAGAAGTGACTCACCTCCATAGAAAAAATCTCCTTCCAGCATTTGGTGTGATCTGAAAACGCCGTCTGCGGCAAAAAGCGGCCAAATATAAGAAAAGCAGCCGCAAAAACGGCTGTATCTTCGACACCAAGGCGGCTTTTGATCGGTCTGTAGTTTTATTGTACCATAGATTTGCCGGTTTTGCAATCACCTGTTCAAAACCGAAACACAAACGAAACACCTGCTCTCACCGCTGTCCTGCTCCCCGCTCCGTCCTTGTCAAGCGGCAGAGGAGGCGGCCTGCCTATGCAGGCCGCCTCCTCTGTTTCCTTTTGGGCTTATCGCACGCTTCCCTCGCCGCCCATGAGGGCGGTCATCTCCTCGATGCGCTCGAGGGGGAACGGCGGCGCGCTGAGCGGCCGCATGGCGATGCTCATGAGCTTCATCGGGTTGTCGTCCGCCGCCACACGATTCGAACTGAGCGCTCCGCAGCGCTTGCAGCGGTGGATGATCGCCCACTCGCCGCCTCTTCGCACCCAGACGGCCACGGGCTCCATGATGCCGCCGCAGTCGCTTTCGCGGTCGCCCGGCTCAATGTCCACGTGCAGGCTCGATAAGCAGTTCGGGCAGTGGTTGCGATGGTCGCTGCCGGCGTTTTCCGGCGTGCAGAGCCGCCCACAGACCTTGCAGGTGAAGGTGTCGCGGCAGGCGTGGGTCTTGTAATAGCCTTTTTCAAAGGTTTTGCGTTTGTTCTCGCGGTTCATGTAGTCCTCCTGAAAAGCATGGCTCTCGGGAGGAACGGCGTGTGTCAGTAAATTTGCCGGCCCTCCCGGTCAGCGCACACGCTCCAGTAACATCGTTTTAGACTTCAAAAAACGGCTCCTTCATTTTAAAAATTCCGGCAGCCTGGAAAGGCTTGCCGCAGCTATCGTAATGCCGGAACGCCCCGTTGTCAAGCGCTCCGCATTTTCCCCTCATTCCGCCGCACGCAGCAGCAGGACGGTGACGTCATTGACGTTCGTGCCCGTCGCACCGGTTTTGATGAGTCCGCCGACCGCGTCGAGCGCGTGGTAGGCGTCGTTATCATTGAGCGACTGCACAGCGTCAACACCCTTTTGGCGCATCAGCTGCGCGGTCTCGCCGTCGGCGATGCCGCCCGCGGCATCGGTTGGTCCGTCCGTCCCGTCGGAGCCAACGGAGAAGACGAGCGCGTTCGAAAGTCCCTCAATGCCGAGCGCTGCGGAGAGCACGATCTCCTGATTGCGCCCGCCGAGGCCCTTTCCCCTCAGGTGGACGACCGTTTCGCCGCCCATGAGAAACGCAAGGTTTTTCCCGTCACGCGCATGCGTGCGCGCAATGGAAGCAAGCATGCTCCCCGCCTCGCGCGCCTCGCAGCAGAGGCAATCGGTGGGGATCATCGGCTCGTAGCCGAGCGCTTCGCACGCCGCGGCGGCCGCCGCGCAGAGCTCGCGCACGCTGCCGGTGATCTGCGTTTCGACATTTTCGAGCGTCTTCGGCGTCTCCTGTGCCAGAAGCGCCCGCGCCCGCTCCGACAGGCGCAGGCCGTACCTTTTCGCAATATCGAGCGCCTGCGCGCAGCTTGAGCTGTCGGGATACGCGGGGCCCGAGGCGATCATGTCGAGCGGGTCGCCCAGAATATCGCTCAGCACGACAGCGAAGACCTGCGCCGGCGCGCAGTGCCGGGCGAAGCGTCCGCCCTTGACGGCGGAAAGCCGCTTGCGGATCGTGTTGATCTCCACGATGTCCGCGCCCGCGGCAAGGAGCTGATTCGTGACGTCCTGCAATTCCGCAAGCGGAAGCAGCGGCTTTTCAAAAAGCGCGCTGCCGCCGCCCGAGAGCAGAAAGACGACCGTGTCGCTTTCGGTCAAATCTTCCGTCAGCGCGAGCGCGGCGTCCGTGCCGCGCAGGGAGTTTTCGTCCGGCACGGGATGCCCGCCCTCAAAGCACGCGACATTCGCGATCTCACCTTTCACGTGACCGTACTTCGTCACGACCACACCGCCGCAGAAATTATCCTGCAAACACGCGCGGGCGGCGTGCGCCATCTGCCACGCGGCCTTTCCCGCCGCGACGAGGTACACCCTTCCTAAAAAGGTCTTGCCTTTCAGCGCGCGCTCGACCGCCGCGTCCGGCAGCACCGCCGCGATGGCGCGCGTGATGATCTTCTCCGCGTCCGCGCGCAGGTTATCCACAGGTTTCGACTTTTCCTGCATAAGCGCCCCTCCTTTTGAAAAAGCTGCCGAAAAACGGCAGCTTTTTCGTTATTTTTTGATTTTACCATGCCCGTCTTGCGGACACAAGCGGAATTCTCAGAATTCCAGCTTCTCCATGCGGTCGAACGCCTGCTTGAGCTGGTCAATGCCGACGGTGCAGGCGATGCGGAAGTGGTTTGCGCCGGTCTTGCCGAACGGGCTGCCCGCGCTGACGAGCACGTGCGCGCGCTCAAGTAGCTCCTTGCAGAACTGCTTGTCGTCGAGGCCCGTCTTCTCCACGCCGGGGAAGAGGTAGAACGTGCCCTTCGGGCGCACGAGGCTCAGATACGGGATCTTCTCGATGCGGTCGGCAGAGTAGAAGATGCGGTCGCGGTATGCGGTCACGTACTTCTCGCGGATTTCTTTGCGCATTGCGAGCGCCTGGATGCCCGCGCGCTGGGAGATGGACGGCGCGGAATAGACGAGCGAGCCGTTGATGCCGTGCATCACCTCGAGCAGCTCCGGCTCAGCGATAATGACGCCCACGCGCCAGCCGGTCATGAGGAAGTTCTTGGAAAAGCTGTTGAGCGTGATGGTGCGCTCGGCCATGCCGGGCAGCGTGCGGATGGGGCGGAAGTCGCCCTCGTAGATGTAGGTCGTGTAAATTTCGTCCGCCGCGATGAGAAGATCATATTCCTTTGCCACGCGGGCAAGCATCTCCATTGTGGACAAATCGTAGCCCATGCCGGTGGGGTTCGTGGGGTTATTGAAAATGATGGCCTTCGTGCGCGGCGTGATGGCAGCGCGCAGGCGCTCTTCGCTGATGGCATAGTCCTCCTCGGCGTAGGTCGGCACATCGACGCACACGCCGCCCGCCAGCTCGATCTGCGCGCGGTAAAGCGCGAAATATGGGGAAAAGACGATGACCTCGTCGCCCGGGTCAAGGATGGCAAACATTGCCAGCGACATACCGAGGCAGCTCGACGCGCTCACGAGCACGTGGTCGCGCGGAAGGCTCTGGTCGAAGTCCTCTTCCCACGCCTTGCAGACCGCGGAAATGAGCTCAGGGTCGCCCTTGGGGTCGCCGTAATGGGTGTAGCCCGCTTTGGCGTCGCGGAAGGCAGCGTTGATGATGGCCTCGTCGGTTGTAAAATCCGTGTCGCCGATGCTCAGGTCGACAATGTCCTTGTATTTGGCCAGTGCCGCGGTGTCGAGCGTCAGGCCGGTGCCCGCGCTCTGGAAGCGCTTGGCAATAAAGTTTCGCTTCATGGGTGACTCCTCCTTGCAGATCGCCGCGGCAGCCCGATTTTTCAAGCGGCGCGTAGAAATGCTGAATTTTATTGCAGTATATGGCAGATTCCGACAGAATGCAATCGGTAATGTCGATAGAATTGCAGGCCCGCGGCCCTTTCATTTCGTTAACATGATAAAGTGTCATCGAACAGTGAAAACAGAACCGGCGCAAAATGCGCCGGCTCTGCCGTTTTTCTTTACCACGGGATGGTTTTGAACTGCTCGATCTCGTCTTGATGCTGCACGCAGCGCACAAAGCGCTTGCGGTAGATCGTGCAGCAGCCGTTGCAGGCAAGGCATTTGCTCCCGTCCTGCGCGCCGCTTTTGAGCTTTGCGGCAAAGTCCGGCTCGCAGATGAGCGCGTCCAGATAGAACGGCGTCTTCTGCCCCGCGCGGCGGTTGAAGTCGATGCCGCTGACCTCCGCTCCGTCCACGCCGCGAAGGCAAACTGCTCAACCAGACGGTCGAGCTCTTCCCGAGTGAAATCCTCGGGGGGGGCTTCGGCGGCGCGCCGTTCACGCTCTCGACGCCCTTGATGCCGCTGTGGCTGAGCTGGAAGAAAAGTTTACCGCCGTACCGGTGCACGCCGTCGCAGGCGCGGCGGAGAAGGGACTCGTCCGTCGTCTCGTCCAGCACGGGCTGGCCCGCGTCGGCACGCTGCATCTTGTCGACGCAGAAATGGCCGGTGATGACAAGGCCAACTTCGTTTTTCGCAAGCTCGATGAGCGTATCCGCCCAGAGCGGCGTCACCTGACCCTTTTCGTCAGACAGATGCCCGTTCGTCGCCGAGCGGACGATACGGTTTTTAAGCTCGCACGTGCCGAGCTTTGCAGGGGTAAACAGAAGACCATAATCGTCTCTCCTTATAAGATCCGTTCGGCGATGAACATCATCAGCGGCATCGTGACCGGCAGCAGCAGATTCGATTGCAGCACGCTCTTGCTCGCCATCTCGGGCGAGCGGTCATAGCGCACGCCGAAGATGCTGATGACCGTCGCCACGCTGCATCCGAGCACCATTACGATGCACAGGCACGTCGTACGATCCCAGCCGGTAAAACGCAGCAGCACCGCCGCGATGAGCGGCATGACAATGCCGCGCAGCAGCGTAATGAAATACAAAATGGGCTTTTTGAGCACGTCGATGAGCGGGCTGCCGGAAAGAAGGCAGCCGATAATGATCATGGACGTCGGCAAAACGCAGTTGGCAAGACTGCTCAGGAATTGCAGCGGCGCACCGGTAAATTTCCATCCCGTGGCCAGCATGATGATCATGAGAACAGCTGAAATGTTCATCGGCGTAAGCATGCTCTTGAGCTGCTGCTTGAGATTATGATCTTTTTCGCGCCGGAAGCTCTGCATAATGAAAAGGAACATGTAGAGCGTGGCGCAGGGCACGGAAAGCGAGCCCAGTACCGTTCCCTCCGTGCCGAAAACCGCCGTGCAGAGCGGGATGCCAACAAAGCCGTTGTTTGGATAGGCCACGCTGCGGGTGAAAACAAGCGAATCGTCCTCATTCAGCCGGAGCAGTTTTGCGATCGGCTTGGCCAGAAGCGTAAACAGAATGAAGCAGGACATATAAGCCAGCGCGATCTTAATGACCTGCGAAAATGGCATATCGCCGAAGTCGCCGCTCGCCGCGGCGAGCACGTTGCAGGGAAAAAACACGTCCAGCAGCAGCATGGAAAGGAGGTCTGCCCCCTTGCGATCCACTTTGCCCCGCTTTCCCAGCAGGAAACCAAGCATCATCATCACCGCAAGGATCAAAACCTGCTGCAAAACCGTCTGTGCCATGTTATCCTACATCGTCCTTTATCTTGATCTAAATTACTTGAAATTCTCTTGCGCGTACTTCATCAGCTCCTCGCGGAAGTCGGGGTGCGCGATGGAGGCCATCGCCTCGGCGCGCTCGCGCAGCGTCTTGCCGGAAAGGCTTGCAATCCCGTACTCGGTCGCGACATACTGGATCATCGTGCGCGGGGCGGAAATCGTGCTGCCGCCGGGGATGGTGGCAAGGATGTTGCTCTTGCGCTCGCCGTCCTTTGTCACACGGGAAGAGTTGATGCAGATGAAGCCCTTGCCGCCCTTGGAGCGGTACGCCCCCTCGAGGAAGTCCATCTGGCCGCCGACGCCGGAGAGCTGGCGCGTGCCGGTGCTCTCGGCGTTCTCCTGACCCATGAGGTCGAGCTGCACGCCGCCGTTGATGCTGATAACGTTGCTGAACTTTGAGATGCGCTCGACGGAGTGGATGTAATCGAGATCGCCCGGGTGGAAGAGCTGGGGTTCGGCGTCGAGCCAGTCATAGAGCTCCTGAGAGCCCATCGCGAGGTTCCACGCGGAAAGGCCGGTGTCGAGCTCCTTGTGCGCGTTCGTCAGCTTGCCCGCCTGGTAGAGCTCAAGGAACGCATCGGAAATGGTGCCGGTGTGGCAGCCGAGGTCCTTCTTGTCGGACTCGGCGAGCATCTTGGCGACCGTGTAGGGCACGCCGCCCACGCCGAGCGACAGCACCGCGCCGTCGGGGATCTCATTCACCACGATCTTGGCGATGGCGATATCGGTCTCGCTGGGCGCGCGGTAGGAGCGCACGGGCAGCGGCTCATGCTCGCCCTCGACGATGTAGTCCGCTTCGGACAGGTGCACACGGTGCGAGCCGTCCACGCCCTGGAGCTTGGGATAGTGCTCGTTGATCTCGAAGATCACGGTGCGGGCGCTCTCAAAGATCGTGCGCCAGGCATAGTTCGAAATGCCGAGGCCGCAGTAGCCGTTCTCGTCGGGCTTGGAGACGGGAACGAATGCCACATCGCAGCGGATGTGCCTGTCGCGATAGAGGTACGGCAGCGAGCGCAGCATGACGGGCATGAATTTCACAAGGCCATTCTTCTGGAGCTTGCGCTCATAATCGCCGACGTGCCAGCTGTAATAGCTGAAACTCTCCTGCTCGGGGTCTGCTTCGACAACCTCGATGCGCGGGCGGATCACAAGACCGCCGCGGACCTTGACGTCCTTCACTTCACCCTTGCGCGCGGCGAGGGCCTTGTCCAAAAGCTCGGGAAAACCCGCACCGAAGCCGTAGTCCACCCAGTCGCCGGACTGCACAGCCTTGACAGCCTGCTCCGGCGCAACAAATTTAGCCTGATAGTCGTTCATAAAAAACAGTCTCCCTTGGTTCGAATCGCTTTTAATGTAGCAGAATTTTCACCGCTTGTAAATCGTTCCGAAGCGGAAAGCGACCTCAAATCTTGCCGTTTCGCGGCGTGGCGCATTTTTCTGTTGCGCCTCCGGCGCGATTCTGCTATGCTTGGTTCAGTATAACATTCCGTGCCTGAAGGAGGCTAACGCATCATGGTCGAAAATTATCAGGAAATGCTTTCGAGCGAGCACAGCGGCTTTATCCGTCACAACGGCATCCGCGTCGTTTCGGTCGACGAGGAAAAAAGCGTGCTGACCGCCGACGTTACGCCGGAAAATTCCAACATCTGGGGCGGCGTGCACGGCGGCTTTCTCTACGCGATGGCTGACACCGCCGCGGGCGCGTTCGCGCGCATCAACTACGGCCAGCACAACGTCACGCTGAACGGCTCGATCAACTATCTGCGCTCGACGGTGCAGTCCAAAGCGCTCACCGCCGTCGGCCGACCGGTCAGGGTCGGCGGTCACATCGGCTTTTTCGAGGTCAATATCACCGACGACACCGGCGCGCTGATCGCCCGCGCCGAGATCAACATGTATTTTCTGAAAAAGTAAGAAACGCGCTAAAAGGGAGCGCATCGGGCAAGGCCCGATGCGCTCCCTTTTTCATTCTTGTGCTGTAGCCGCTCAGTTTTTCTGGCTTTTGCCCTTGATCAGCGCCGTCACCGCTTCGGCGACGGGCTTGCGGTCCGCGTCAAGGAAGAACACCTTGACCTTCGCCGCCTTCGACCAGTTGGCGTTCGCCCACTTGAGCGTCACGGTTTCTTCATCCTCTGCAGCTTCGCTCGCGGCATAGGCAGTATGCCACGGTTTTTTCGAAAAATGAAGCAGCAAATTGAAGCCATCGCCGTCATGCTTTTCGTTCCAAAATCGCACCTCTATAAACAAAAAGTACGACCACAACCTCACCCTCGCTTTACAACAAGAAATACCGCAAATCAGTAGATTGCAACAATCATCTTAGGCAGAGTCATCGCCTCCGTTCAACAGCAATATCGTTTTCGAGTTTCCCGAGCTGTGTAACTGCGTTACCAGCCCTGCTTTTTTCTCCACCCCGGGTTAGCGCTTCGCCTCCCCCAACTTGCTCTTCAGTCGCTTTCCATAAAGTCCTATCACTATGTACGCAACTAAGCAACTCAGTTCAATAATCCAACCGATACCATAGCAAAAATAGATGTTCTCCGGGCTACACAGCTTGTAAAGCAGCCATGCCGCCGGAACTCTGCCCAACCATTGCGCACCAGACATAATCAGGGTCGACACTAAGACATTTCCCAATCCATTCAGAACAGATTGGATCAGAGATGTGACTGTATAAATGACATAGAATGGCATGATGCGGTAAAGATATGCCAGACCGCCGGCAATCACCGATGGATCGGAATTAAACAACCTCAGCAGCTGCGGCGCAAAGGTCATGATCAGCACGACCAACACCACATCCACCATAAGCGACAGCTTCAGAGCCTCTTTAATGCCTATGTAGATCCGATCCTCCTTTCGCGCCCCAATGTTCTGCCCAATAAAGGTCATCATCGCAACGGAGAAGCTCTGGATGGGCAGCGCGGCGAACATATCGATCTTGCTTGCCGCGTTAAAGCCCGCAATGAAAGATGGTTCGCAGCGATTGATTACCATTTGAACCATGATGACTCCGGCTGCAAAAAGCATTTGCTTCAGGCCGAGCGGAAGCCCTATCGCGCAAATATTTTTCACGGTATGCCAACGTGCCCTGCTGCTCTGCACTTTCCCGATATAGTTTCTGAATATGTATCCCGTGCTCAAAATACACGCCGCGAGCTCTGCAAGTACAGTGGCTATCGCTACGCCGACCACACCAAGCTGCATTCCTGCAACAAGCAGGATATCCAACCCCACATTTATCAGGCAAGAGAGCGACAGGAAAAGCAGCGAAGCCCTGCTGTCGCCCAGTCCTCTTAAAATACCGTCGTTGATGCCATATCCAAGCACCGCAATGGAGACCGAGAAGTAAATACGAAGATAGGAGGCGGCATCGCCGATCAGGGCCTCATGCACCCCGGCAAGCTGCAGCAAGACCTCAGCATTCCACACGCCAAGCAGGGCAAGAGGAATAGACCCGACCAACACGATCCCCCATGCTGAAAGGATGGTTTCCTTTATCGAATTGTTCTCGCCTGCACCCCGATAGCGTGACACAATCACGCTAGTTCCTGTCCCAATTCCGCAAAAGAGTGCTATAACTGACACAATGATTGGAAAGCAGAGTCCCACCGATGCCATCGCACAATAGTCCGCGTACCTCCCCAGAACAGCAGTATCCACTACATTATAAAGCTGCTGAAATGCATTTCCGACAAAGATAGGCCAAGAGAACCTCAAGATGGAAAGCATGACTTTGCCGTTCGTCAAGTCAACCGCACCCAGTCTTTTCACGCTCGCTCCCCTCCGTTTTCATGTATTTCTTTATTGCACCTTCATCGCTAAGTCAAATTGCCCAACTGCCGTTTTTCATGATGGTTATGCGCTTGCCAGCTCTCGTGTCCGCCTCTACATCAAAGTGCTTTGACCCGATCATAAAGTCGACATGGATCGCGCTACTGTTAACCCCCAACGCATCGAGCTCACTGCGCGCAAGCTCGTATCCGCCCGGCAGCACCCCCGGCGTTCCCCGCCCGAGTGCCATGTGGCAAACGGCGTTTTCATCTAGCAGCGTGTCGTAAAAAATCCTGCCCGACTGATAGATAGGTGACTGTACGGGCACAAGTGATATCTCGCCGAAGCGTCTGGAGCCTTCATCCGTATGGATGATTGATGCAAGTGTATCCTCTCCGCTTTCAGCTGAGAATCCAACCACTTCGCCGTCGCGCACCTCCAAGCGTATCCCTTCTATCAGTGCTCCCTTGTAATTAAGCGGCAGGGTAGAGGACACGACCCCGTTGATGTTCCGCTTGTCCGGTACCGAAAAGATCTCTTCCGTGGGAATGTTCGGGACATACAACTCGCCCGTCCGCGTGTTCTCCGCACAGCCGCCAATCCATCCGCCGCCCTTAATCAGCTTTACGCTCAGATCCGTCCCGGGTCCTTTCAGATAAAGCGTGCGAATCCCCAGTTCAGCCAACTGCGTTTTTCTTTTGCAAAGCATCTGCTGGTGTTTTCTCCACGCCATCACAGGGTCTGGCTGATCCAACCTACATATCTTTGCGTAGACCTCCCAAAGGCTTTTCAATGCCTCCTCTGGAGGAAGCTCCGGATAGACAATCCGCGCCCACTCTTCGCCAGGCACAACAGTTTTTACAATGCTGACGCTGCCGTCGGAAGCACTGTCGTCGAACCCCGCTCTGCACTCCCGCTCCGTCTTCTGCACCCTGAGCAGCTCTTCGCCTGCCTGTCTGTCGAGCCGCAGGCACGGAGTGCGCAGAGAAATCACACAGATTTTATCTCTCCCATAGGCCTTTCTGTAATCGTATAGCCATTGGGGATAATAGTCCAACAGTTCTTTCTTGGATGCTTCCGCACGGATTTCATCTGTCAGCTCATCGATGTATTCCGTCTTGACATAACGGGCTCCGTTTTGATAGCTGACCCTGGTAAGCTCTCTTACCAACTCCTGATGTTCCGGTTCCGCCTCAATAATAACTGTTTCCCCCTGCTGAAGGCTGGCCGCAACCATCACCAGCACCTCTGCAAACTTTCGATATAAGCTCTTATTCATGTTTCTTCACAGAGAGCGCGATGCGTATCCATGCTAACCGTTACACTTTCCTGCAAGCAATCAGGAGGCTCAGATGGCACAATGTCTTTCGGACGCTTTTCGTTCGTGCCATTGCATCATCTGAGCCTCTCGTTTCGCGGGCGCTCTGTATACTCCTTACTTGTACTATCTCGGTTCTCGGCGCACTATTAGTAGCTGCGGCTAAAAATGAAGTCCGCGATGTTCGCCTTACTGTCCAACACACCGTGAATGATGGGCTTCTTCGTCACGAGAACCGTCGTAATCCCCGGTCCATGGCCGTGGGCGATACAATCGCCGTGGATCACGATACCAACCGTGCGTGATCCCTTCAGATAGCCGCGGCCAAAGGTGTTGTCACTGTCTTCGATCAGCACGATATCGCCGAATCTCAAATTCTGCAGTCCGTTCTCTTTCACCGCCTCTGAATCCGCCGTCATCAGGTCGTAGTCGCCAGAGTAGGAATGTCCCGCTCCAAGTCCGGAGCCCATCAGATAGGAGGGGATCACCGCCGCCACCGGAAGCGTCATCTCGCCCTGCTCATTGACTTCGATGTTCATGCTCTCCAACAGGTCAGGATCCAGGCTCTGCACCGTGATTTCCGGACACTCCTCGATCTTCAGGCCCTGACCGTACGCTTCCACAAGGATCTCGTCGTTGACCTTCAGCTTTTCCAGTGTCTCCTCGGGGAAATGGATGATGACATGCTCGCAGCCGCCATGAATACCAGTCACATAGCCGACAGCCCCCTCAGCCTTTCCAGAAACAACGCGCGCGCGGTTTCCGATGCAAGAGAAAACATTCAGCGCATCGCTTTCTCCCGGCTCGCTGTTCTTAATGGACACACAAGGCTCAATGTGATCTCCCACCAGGCCGAAAATCGCATCGCCGACTTTTACATTATAAGTGATGCCGCCGATCGCCGGAAGCGCGACAACTTTGCCTTCCGCCGTGATGCGTGCCGTTCCGCCAAGCGGATGATGAATCCCGCCCTGCACGGATATTTTTACAAGCTTATCACGATTGGTCTTCATAATACTCTCCTGTTCTTTATTCTTCAAAGCGTTTGCAGGCAAGGAAGTGTCCTTCGGAAACCCGTTGGAACTGGACGGAGTCCTTGCATTTCTCCGTCGCATACTTGCAACGCGCCGCGAAGCGGCATCCAGGCGCCGGATCAATCGGGCTCACGACCTCACCGGAAAGAATATCTCTCGGCTTCCCACGCTTTGCAAGGCTCGGAATCGGCACAGCACTCAAAAGTGCCTTTGTATACGGATGCATCGGGTTTGCAAAAAGCTCTTTGCTCGACGCTCTTTCTACACACTGCCCCAGATACATGACCATGATCTCGTCGCTGATATGCTTTACAACCGACAGGTCGTGCGTTATAAACATATAGGTCAGGCCAAACTCATCCTGAAAGTCCATCATCAGATTCAGAACCTGCGCCTGAATGGAAACATCCAGAGATGATACCGGCTCGTCACAGACGATAAATTTGGGGTTTACCGATAGCGCGCGTGCGATGCCGACGCGTTGGCGTCTTCCGCCGTCCAACTCATGCGGATATGCATAGGCAAGTCTGCGCGCAATGCCGACGGTGTCCATCAATTCTCCGACCCGTTTTTCAATATCCGTCCTGTGCGAGAGAATACCGTTTACGATCAGAGGCTCCGCAATGATCTCGCTGACAGACATTCTAGGGTTCAGCGACGCGTACGGATCTTGGAAAATGATCTGCATCTCCTTGCGAAGCTCTTTCATTCTTCTCTTTCCACAGTTGGTAATATTCTCCCCTTCATAGTAGATCTCACCACTGGTCGCCTCGATCAGTCCAAGCACAACTCTTCCCAACGTGGACTTTCCGCAACCAGACTCACCTACAACGCCAAGGGTCGTTCCGCGGACGATCTTCATGTTGACATCATCTACCGCATGGAGCTCTCCCCGGCCCGTTTTGAAGTACTTTTTTAGGTTGCGTGTTTCAATCAAGATGCTATTATCTACCATGCTTATTCCTCCTCGCCCAACGCCTTTTTATCTTGCTTTCTTTCCGCAAAGAGGTGGCAGCAGATCTCGTGCTCGCCATCGCAAAACACAGAGGGCTTTTCTTTCTTGCAAATCTCCATGCACTTGGGACAGCGCGGCGAGAAGCTACACCCCTCCGGCAGGTTCGTAGGATCCGGCATCAAGCCCTTGATCGGCTTAAGACGATCTGTTTCGTCATCCAGACGGGGGATTGAGCCAAAGAGTCCCTCCGTGTAGGGATGGTGCACCTCGCTGTTAAAAATATCGTACACAGATCCCCGCTCAATGATTTCTCCAGCATACATGATAAGCACTTGATCGCATGTCTCGGCAACGATACCCATGTCATGCGTAATCAGAATCATTGATGTATTCAGCTGCTTTTTCAGGTTTTCCATCATATCAAGAACCTGTGCCTGAATGGTAACATCCAGAGCCGTGGTCGGCTCGTCCGCGATCAGCAATCTCGGCTCACAGGCCAGTGCAATGGCAATCACTACTCGCTGCTTCATGCCTCCGGAGAACTGGTGTGGATACTCGCTCTTGCGTTCGGTCGGGATACCGACTAGGCGTAACATCTTGTCCACATATTCCTCAATCTCATGCGACGACAGCTTGGAGTTGTGCAGCTTCAGCACCTCGCCGATTTGCGCGCCGACAGTCAGCACGGGATTCAAGCTTGTCATGGGATCCTGAAAGATCATAGAAATGTCCTTGCCGCGCATCTTCTGCAGCGCAAGGGTGTCCATCTCCATAATGTCTTCTCCGTCGAAGCAGATCGATCCGTTGCGAATCTTTCCCGTGTTCTCTGCCAACAGGCGCAGGATACTCAAAGCGGTGGTGGATTTCCCGGCGCCAGTCTCGCCGACCAACCCCACGGTCTCGCCTTCCTTTACCAAAAAGCTGATTCCGTTCACAGCATGTACGATCTCCAGATCCGTTTCGTATACGACCTCCAGATCCTTGACCTCCAGAATATTCTTTACTTCGTTCATCTCCGCTCTCCTTCCTTACTGCTTCAGACGCGGATCAAGTGCATCGCGGAGACCGTCACCCAAGAAATTCAGGGACATTACAGCCAACATGATCGCAACACCGGGGAACACAACGATATGCGGCGCCGTACGGATGACTTCCTTTCCTTCGGTAAGGATTGCTCCCCACTCAGGAGTAGGCGGCATAACACCAAGGCCGACGAAGCTGAGTCCTGCCGCGCAAAGGATAACGCTACCGATGCTGAGCGTTGCCTGAACCATAATCGGTCCCATCGTATTGGGGATGATGTGGCGGACAATAATGCGGAAAGTGCTGACACCGATTGCCCGTGCAGCCTCGATATAGTCCGCATTTTTGATCGTCAGAATCGACGAGCGGATGACCACGCAGAAAGTGGCAACAAAACTTATCGTCACTGCAATCATAAGATTTACCATGCCGGGGCCAAGCACCGTGACCACGCAGATGCACATCAGCGTGGACGGGATCGCCATCAGAATATCCACAAAACGCATGATAACAATATCCGCCTTGCCTCCATAGTAACCGGCGATTGAGCCAATGGCTCCGCCGATCAGCAGGGAAACGAGAACTGCAATAAAACCAATGCTCAGCGAAATTCTGCTGCCGTGGACAATTCTGGCAAACAAATCTCTGCCATAAGCGTCTGTACCAAGCCAATGCTCCGCCGATGGCTTTTGCAGCTTGATTGCCATGTTCTGTCTGATGCCAAGGTCGTAATCGACAATCACATCAGCAAAAATCGCCACGCAGAGCAACACACCGAGTATGACCAAGCCGACAACTGCGACCTTGTTCTTCTTCAACCGCCGCCATATCTCCAACAGCTGAGACCGTTTCTTTTCGGCATTGATCTCCTGTCTTCCGACTGTTTTAGTCCGGCTCATACTTAGGTGCCTCCTTTTTTGTACTGCGCTTTGACTCGCGGATCGATAAACGCGTAAATGATATCCAACAAAAGGTTAATGACGCTGAACATGACTGAAATAATCAGCACACCGCCCATAACCATCGGAATATCTTTGCTACGAATAGAGTTGAGCAACAGGTTTCCGATACCGGACATACCAAACACATTTTCCGTGATCACAGCACCGCCAAGCATATAGCCGAAATTAACACCAACGATTGTTATGATTGGAATCATTGCGTTTTGAAGGGCGTGCTTTACGATCACGCGACCCTTGCTCGCTCCCTTTGCATACGCTGTGCGAATATAATCCTGCCGAATCACCTCAAGCATCGTTGAGCGCGTCATTCGAATCAGCGTTGCAAGTGTAGCGGCCGAACAGGTTATTGCCGGCATAATAAATTGTACAAAGCTTTCCGATCCATATGCCGGCAACCAATGGAGTTTAACGGAAAACAAAATAATCATCAGGAGTCCCAACCAGAAGGATGGGATCGACACAAATACTAGCGCAAAAACTGTACTGAAGCTATCCATCAGGGAGTACTGCTTCACAGCGCAGGCAACACCCACAGGAATACCGACCACCGCTGCTAGGATCATGCTGTACAGCGCCAATCTAAATGTGGTGGGAAATCTTGTGAACAGCTCTTTCATAACCGACAGGCCAGACACATAGGAGTTCCCAAAATCCCCCTGAAACACGCCCACGATATAGTCCAGATACCGCTTCAAAAACGGTTGGTTCCAACCAAGGGATTCATTCATCGCTTCTTTCGCCTCAGGCGTGGCAAGCTCGCCCATGATAATGTCCGCAGGCGTTCCTGGCGTTAAGTTCATCAGGAAAAATACTGCAAAGCTGATTCCAAGTAAGACCGGAATCATCAGCAGCAATCGCTTAATTACATATTTGTACATTCATTCACCCCTATCGAAAACGACCTCCCGCAGTCCATAGTATCTCATCTCGGGAGCGTTCTGCCAATACGACATTTTGCTAAGAAGCCCGAATACTGGAAGACAGACGAATACTGACAACCGCCTTTCCAATATTCGGGTTATCTTAGTTTACTTTTTTAATTACAAGGTTCTATGCTAGAAAATCAGCTGTTCCAACTCCAGTCACGCAGGTAGTGGAACGCATAGGGATCCACATAGGGGATATTTAGATCCTTCGCGCAGGTGATATTTCTGACACGCCAGATAAACGGAATGATGGGAAGGTCTTCGCTAATCTTGATGAGAACCTTCTCATACAGGGAAGCCAGTTTCTCCTGATCACCTGTTTCGAGAGCTTCAGCAAACCACGCATTCACGTCGGGATCATTGTAGAAGGTGGAATTTGTCTCGCCGATCTTGGGCCCGTAGATCACATCGCCGCAGGACTCGTATACATCCATGAAGGTAAAACTGCAGCCGTTGATTGCGATGTCAAACTTGCCACCGATAGTAGAGGCCTTGTACGCAGAAAGTTCTTCCTGCTTGATGTTTGCCGTAACGCCGATCTGTCTAAGGGATTCCTGAAGCACCTGCGCATACTTAGCATACAGTGCGCTCGGCGTGTGGATGTCGCAAGTGAAACCGTCGGGATAACCAGCCTCCGCCAACAGAGCCTTCGCCTTTTCTAAATTGTACTCGTAGGTTGCGATCTTGTCGGTATAGCCCAGAGCGTCTTTGAGGACGACGGAATCAATCTTCGTACCGATGTTGTCGTTCACGCCGAGAAGCATTGCGTCCTTATCGACCGCATAAGCGATCGCCTGACGAACCTTCACATTGTCAAAGGGAGCCTTCGCAGTGTTGAACTCGATAAACTCATAGCCCAACGCATCGCCCTCAACAATCTTGATGTTATCGTTGGCGTTGGCCAGTACATAGTCAGAGGTTTGGATATCGCAGTAGGCGTCGATATCGGAGCTCTCAAGGTTCAGCAGAGCTGCACTCGTGTCTGCAATCGTAACCCACTCGACATGCTTGATGGCAGGTGCACCAAGGAAGTAATCCTCATTCGCCTCAAGAACCACCTTTTCACCTCTCACCCAGTTGACAAACTTGTAGGGGCCGGTTCCCATCGGCTCTCTGGCAAACTGCTCATCGCCAACAGTCTCAACATAAGACTTGCTCATGATGGGGCCAAACGGCAGCGCCAGACAGGCGAGGATCTGGTTATAGGGAGCGTTCAGAATGATCTTCACATGGCTGTCATCCACCTTCTCCACGCTCTTTACATGGGAGAAACTGGGGGACGCCTTTGGGGAGTTGATGCCGCGGTCAATGCTGAACACAACATCGTCAACCGTCAGTAGATCCCCGTTGTGGAACTTCACATCGTTGCGGATTTTGAAAGTGTACTCCATCTGGTTGTCGGAAATCTCCCAAGACTCCGCGATGCAGGGTTGGGGCGTAAAGTGCGCATCCATACGAACCAGAGTATCAAAGACATTGGTAGTAACACGCATCGAGCAGTCGTTCAGTGCGTTGTTGGGGTCAAGGCTAGGCGGATCGCTCCAGTGACCGATAATAAGAGTTTCCTTTGTTTTGTTGCCTTCATTGGGATCGTTCACATCAGGCTGTTCCTGTTTGCCGCAACCGCACAGGGTGGAGAGAACAACAGCAAGCGCAAGGGCGAGAGAAACCAATCTTTTCACTTTCATTTTTTCTCCTCTCTTTCTATGGTTGGATTGTTTTTGTCGATTGTTACTTATTAAAGTCGAACCAAAGATTCGGCTTAAGCTCTTGTAGGCAGTCTATATTTACATAGTCGAGATTGAAAAACTGATACGGGTCGTTGGATGCGTAGGTGGCATAGTCCCCATCGTTGAGCGCATAGCTGTGCAGCTTGCGGTTCTTGTAAGCGTGATGACCCTCTACGCAGTCATACTCGAAGAGCATCACATAGATGCCATTGGGATTGCCGTCAGCATCGCACTGGCGATAATAGCTGGCGCTTGCCCACTCCTCAAACAGTTCCTTCTTCTTCTCGACGACATACTTGAACCAAGTCTCGATCATGTTTTCATAGTCGGTCCAGACAACATCATCGGCCACACGCCATGTTTCGTACTCAAGGAAGCGCTGCAGATTGACGCCGTTGGCCTTTTCAATCTTGCGCTTCTCATCGTTGTAGTCGAACCAGAGATCCGTAACTAACGGCTGCATATAGCGCATGTTCATGTGGTCGATATCAAAGCAACTGTGCGGATCCTTCGCCGCGTACTCAGCGTACACACCGTCGTTCTTCTCCAGACTGTCCCGAATACGAGCGTGAAGCGCCTTGCAGGCCTCGGGAGACTCATATTCAAGGATCATCATGTAGTAGCCGTCGGGATTGGCCTCACGGTCACACTTGTTGAAATACTTCGCGCTAATCAGGCCGGGGAACAGCTTCTTCTTTTCCGTGACATAGGTGAACCAATTCTCGATTGCCTTTTCATACTCCTCTGCAGGACAGCTCAGGCGTGGCCGCCAAGTCTCAACCTCATAAAAATTCATTTTTAAACCTCCTGATTTTATATTTTTAGTATATTTTCTGCCCGATAGCAATCGCTTCTTCGGGATCGATAAAGCATCCGAATCGCCATGTTCACATCGAACACGGGCATATCAAAGTGTTCAGCGACCTCCCTTGCAAAGGTCGTCAGATTGCTGCACTCAAGCAATATTGCCCCAATGACGTCGCATCGATGCAGCATCTGCTCCACCGCGTCCAGAACATCGTGCAGCATTTTGTTGTAGTCCTGCTTATCCTCCCCCTCAATAACGACTCTGCAAAAGTGCGGCTGCGTTTCCATTCCTTGGATCACCAATTTTTCAATATCAGCTCCAACTGCCTCCAAGTGCTTCTTTTGCAGTAAGAGGGAATGTCCTGTCAGAACGCCCACCTTTAGCGTCTCCCCCAACATCTGCTGTATCATCGGAAGAAGAACCAGACTAGAAGACACCACAGGAACACGGACGCTGTCTGCTATCTCCTTCTGATACAGGGCCATCAATCCGCAATCACCGGCGAGAGCCCACGCTCCCTGCCGTTCCAATGCTTTTGCAGCTGCGCACAGGTTTGTGCACGCCTCCTGCGAACCTTCGATCAGATCCCGGTAGCTTCCCGGAACCGTCCCATAGCACACGGGAAATGTGAAAGTTCCCTCCATGCCGGGATCGCCAACCAGTCGGTCGCCCGCGCTAGCAAACTTCAAAACGCCGATGGGGCTGTCCATCTCAGTCCTTGATCTTTGCAATGAGTTCCACCTCGCAACAGGCGCCGAGCGGAAGAGAGGCCACACCAACTGCACTGCGGGCATGAACACCGGTCTCACCAAACACCTGGCCGAGCAGATCGGATGCACCGTTGACAACCTTAGGCTGGGCGGTAAAGTCAGGGGCGCTGTTCACAAAGCCACTGATCTTCACAATGCGCTCCACACGGTCAAGAGAGCCGAGAACCTGTTTGATTGCGCCAAGGCAGTTGAGTGCGCAAACCTTCGCCGCCTCGTAACCCTGCTCAACATCAAGGCCGTCGCCAAGTTTGCCGGCCGCTGCGAGTTGGCCGTTCACCATGGGAAGTTGGCCTGAAATATAAAGCCAACCATTTTCCACTACGCAGGGCACATAGTTTGCCACGGGGGCTGCCATCTGCGGAACTCCAAGCCCCAGCTCTTTCAGTTTTTCTTCATACATGACGGTTCCTCCCTCATTATCAAAACAATTTCTGCAGTTCGCCGGAAGTAAACTGCTCTACTTCAAAATGGTAACCCTCAGGTCCGGTAAAGAAGAACGACTCAAGTGCCATTTCCTTGACCTGCTTAATGGGCGAAAGGCCGTCCACACCTTCAGCACCCTCAAACGCTGCATGGACCTCATGGATATTAGCCACTGTCAGGCTAACCAGCACGCTGGACGTCGAATCTACCTGAATCGACCCCTGTGCATTGTCCACCGCACCAAGAAACGCTTTGTCCTTCAGGCGGTAAACGCATGCCCAGCCCGGATCATACGCAACCTCCAGCCCAAGCGTTTCAGAAAAGAAATGCTTGGCCTTTTCCAGATCCTTAAAATACAGGAACGTAATGTTGGACGTTAACTCAAGCTTTGCCATAATTATCCTCCAGCTTACCAGGGGCGCTTATAGTCAGGTGCGCGGCCAACCTTTTTGATTTCTTCCTTAAGTGCTGCAACCAGCGTATCAATATCCTTGTGGTTGTTAAAGTACTGGCAGGAAATGCGATACCCGCCAACGTAGTCGGTGAATCGATGTGCAATGAAGATATTCTGCGCATGCAGGTTCTTCAGGATTGCTCGCTCCGTGTTCAGATCCTCATAGATGCGAGCAATCACAATTCCGGCGCGGCGGCCCGGATCCTTATGGGTGATAATGGTCGCACCGATACTTTCAAGCTGCTCCATGCAGTAAGCGCTCAGCTCTTCCACACGGCTCTGAATATTCTCGATGCCGATCTCGTTGACCAGCTCCAGCGTCTCGCCCAATGCAACGGCGCCGGGATAATTAGACGTACCACCGATCTCGAACTTTCTGGCTGTCATGTCGAACTCCCAATCGTTGACGGAAGCGGCCGCAGGGTTTTCCCAGTAGCCGCCCCAACCTTCCGGCGGTTCCTTCGTGTTCAGATACCCGTGATAAACACTTTTGAGCTTCGGCAGCGTTTCCTTGTTGATGTACAGCACGCCGGTGCCGAAGGGAGAGTTGAGCCACTTGTGGCCGCCGGCTGTGAGAATGTCAACATGAAAGGTCTTCGTGTCGAGCTTGTTGATGCCAAGCTCCTGCACCGCATCCACGACAAGGAAAATACCCTTGGACTTACAGAAGTCGCCAATTTCCTTGAGATCCATGCGCCAACCGTTGCACCACTCGACCGTGGAGATGACAATAATCTTGGTACGCTCATCACACAGCTTGGCAAAGTCATCTGCGGTAAAGCGGGTATCCTTTGTCTTTGCAACGCGGATCTCGATATTCTTCTCCTTGCGCATCACACACCACGGAAGCGCGACCTGAATAAACTCGAGGTTCGTGGTGATGATGTTGTCGCCATTCTGGAGCTCAATGCCGTTTGCCGCAATGTTCAGACCGTGAGAAGTACTTTCGACCAGCGCGATCTCTTCGGGATCTGCGTTGAGCAACTTGCATGCCTCATCATACGCCTTATGGCGCTTGCTGTCCATGGCGATGTGGTGTGCGCTGGAATTCGCCTCGTCCTGACGAGCCGAGAAATCAGCCAGTTCCTTTAGCGCGTGCACGGAGCGTTGGGGCGCGAAACTGACGCACGCGGCGTCAAGGAAAGTCATGGTCTCCAGAACAGGCCACTCGCGCTTTCTTATTTCTTCAAAATTGACAGGCATAACCGGTAATCCTCCTTTGATATTTTGGTGCTTCAAAACATCGCGGTGTATGTTTTTCCACTCTCCATTTCTCTTCTTGTTTTTATGTTTATATTGTAGCCGGTCAGACTCGTTTTTTCTGTAAAGCAGTATACAGTTCTCGCTTTTTTATCCAAAAAAATTTCAACGCTTTTTTCAGTTTCGTTCAGTTTTGCATCTCATCAAATAGATCAAGCAGAGATAAGAAATGCCCATCGAAGTAAGTTATCTTCCATCCCACCATGTTTTTTATTCAACCTCCCCAGTTGGTGATTTTTTGCAAAAATGCAAAGGCTTGCAAACGTTATGAAAACCGTGTACAATTAAAACACTAAGTGCAGTGCTTATTCTATATACTTGTAAGTGGTGGAGGGGTTCTCATGCAATCAGCTAGTTTTTCTTCATGGCTCCGTCTTGATCCAGAACTTCTTCACGCATTGATCAGTGGGTCTCCCGTTGTGCGTTTACGGAAAAAGCAGCCGATCTTCTATCAGGGGGATACACCCACAACCGTGTATGTTGTAAAAGAGGGGCGCGTGTGCATTACAACCTATTCCCCTGTCGGTGTAGAGCAGCAACTGTATATCGCCGAGCAAGGTGCCCTCTTCGGCGAGCGGTCATGTCTGCTAAAGGAAACTCACATGGCCACGGCTATCTCCATTGTCGACTCCTCAGTGTATGCCATTCCGGCGGCAACATTTTTTGCCCAGTTGGAACAGGACTTTCAGCTCAGCCAAGCCGTCCTGCAAATTGTGTGCAAAAAGAATTCCCTTCTGGTTGGCCGCTTGCTCTCACAGTCCTCCTCCGACTCTCTGCAGCGCATCGCGCAGACTCTTCTTGATATGGCACAATCTTACGAGGTGGAAACCGAAAGTGGCTATGAAATCCCGATCCGCTTCAGTCATCAGGATGTTGCCAATCTGCTCCACATCAGCCGGGTAACTGTAACTAAGGCTTTTCAGGCCATGGCGCAGGAGGGCATCATCGAGCGGAAGCAGGGGCATATTCGAATCACCGATCATACCAAGCTGATCCATCTTGCGCACGGCAATTTTTTTCCGTAAGATAAGGGGATCATCCCGCCACGTGCAAAGATCTGCCCGCTCAGTCGGCCAAGGCAGAGAACACATTGTGAAAATTAATAATCGCGGCACTTTCATTTATAGGAAGTTCCTGAATAAGCAGCATCTTAACCATGTCTCCGAAAAGATTCTGGCAAAGGTTTTAAGAAAAGATGTTTTGAGAACCGGTCTATGCTGAGGCCTTTGATGGCGCGGGCAAAAAGGCGGAATACGCGGAATACACTGCCGCCTCCCTCAAGAGATATGTGCTTGAGGAATTGAAGACATGGTCGGTCGGCGGTTCCTATGACAATACTTTGGTCTTCTCCATTGGTGACAGTGTGGACAAGGCGGAGGTTAAGATTACCCTTATGGTTTTGCCGGATGACAATGGCACAGTCGCCTTTATAAGTCTAAATAATGATACAGGGTTCACCATCGCCGGAGAGCTATTTGGCAGTTACGCAAATCATAACCACCAGTAAGCTGTTGGCATGACCTGCCCCCCCGAAAGGGACGTTGGAGGGTTGACACCTCACAATCGAGTAAATAATTTCTCCGATTGCGCATATAGGCCCCTAGAATAGGCGCAGTACTTGAACAGCTTGCCCTGACGATTATGGATATAGATATTATGTAGATGGTTGCATCAGAAAACAGTGCGTCATCTGATAGACCTCAACGAGGAATTTTAAAGTAAAAGGAGTACCATAGATACTTCTTTTTACTTTAATCGCATGTGTGCAAAAGTAGGTAGTGCCCTCTCCAAAATATTTAATATACTTTCCTGAGATCACGGCATTCTATCACATGGTCGGTCATTTTATCGACCTGCTATGTTTTGTGCTGTAGGCCTTACCTTGACAATCCTCCGCGTTCACTTTATATTGGTACCTAATCTCGCGGCTTTCCGGTGAGGTCCACACCGTAAGTGTGACCTCAGACATTCATGGACCCCGTAGGGCATTATGACCACCCTGTACGCAGGAAGTTCCATGAAGGTCGACAGTTTTTGGCACTGTACCGGCAGCGCGGGTGTGTACCCTTCCGTCGAAAGCGGAAAGGACACAGAATGAACGACTCTGTCGTTATCGTCTACAATGGTGAGCAAGTATCGGTGCCAAAGGAGGTCGTGGACCTCCTTGAGCAGGATCGGAAGCGGCAGCAGGCGCAGGACAAACAGGACGCAAGGCACCTGAGTAAAAGTGAGTTTGAAATGGTGCCGTCCGGTTCGGATTGCGTCAGGCGTCCCGTGGAGGATGCGGCGCTCAGGAACCTCCAGCTTGAAAATCTGCGGAAGGCCATTGCGGAACTGGATGTGCAAGGTCAAAACCTGCTCTCCCTCCGATACAGCGATGCGCTGACGATGGATGAGATCGGTCAGATCTACGGCATCTCCAAAATGGCGGTATCAAAGCGACTGAAAAAGCTGCACGAAAAGCTGGGAAGCTCTGTCTCATGACAGGGCTTCCCGGTTTTTTTGGAAAATTTTTATTTTCCGGTTTACAAATGCGCTCTGAGTGTCCTTATAGGTAGAGGCAAATCTGCTCCGCCATCGGAGCGTGGCTGAGTTGTCCGCAGCCTTACCGCCTCACCTGAACACAAAGGAGCGTGCATGACTATGAATCCATTTGAACAAAGCAAACAGCAACTACTGCACTCTCTGACCTCCCAGGTCGAGCAGGAGGTCATTGACTACATCCGGCAGGAGATGCAGCACGACGCACCGGACAGCGTCCCAACCGAAGAAGAACTATTCGCCTTCTTCCAATCACCGGACAAACCGACTGCGCTGGATGCCTACCAGCAGATGCTGGCGACCGATAAGCTGCTGGAATACGCGGAGATCAGTCTGCGTACCCTCTGCGACCTGATCCGCTACCAGCAGCTCAAGGAATTAGGCATCGTCCACTCCGCAAAGGAGTTCATTCAGCTCTTCCACCCCGACGAACAGGAGGAGACGCTATGAATCATTCCCCCGCCAAGAACTATTTTACAATGCCGAACGAAATTTTTTCACTGGGGCTGGGCACAGGTGAGATCGCGCTGTAAAGTATCTGGGTGCGTGAAGTATATAGTGCCACTTATTCTATCTCAATACATAGTAAAGCCCACAGGAGCGCTCCTGTGGGCTTTCTGTGCTATTCCGTAATTTCTTTTTCAACAGCCTCAGCAATAAATTGATTAAGTGATTTTCCGCGTTCTGTGGCGGCAACACGCCATCTATCCTTCGTCCCCTTTGGCACTCGGATTTGTATGCTGTCTGTTTTTTCTTTTAAATACTTAATTGATGCTTTTTTCTGCGCATCTGTGTACTTATCGCCCATGCGCCACCTCCTAACACAGAGTAGTATATCACATCACTATATATGTATGCTATATACACATTGTATAATATGCTTGCTATATATTTGGTGTATCCGTCTATTGAATATATGCTTGCTATATACTATACTAAGACCACAGCAAGGGACAAGAGATCGAGCGAAGGTCGATAGCCAACGCGACACCGTAAGAGCTGGAACGGAGAAGCTTGAAAGAAATTCCCAACGGGATAGATACTCAGAGCCGCCAGTTGCCGATCTCACCCGCAAATTAAGGAGGATAAAACAATGAGCATCAACGAAATGGACAGCAAGATCAAGGAGCTGTGCGAGCTACGCCGCATGGCGGACGAACTCGCCGGAGAGATCGAGAGCATCACGAACAGCATCAAGGCCCACATGGACGCCGAGGGCGTGGACACCATCAATGGTACCGATTGGAAGGTGACCTATAAGGCCGTGACTTCCTCTCGCCTGGATACCAACGCATTGAAAAAGGCTCTTCCTGACCTCGCACAGCAGTTCACAAAGACCACCACGGCCCGCCGGTTCTGCGTGGCATGAGAAAGGCTCCATGTCCCAGCCGACCAAAGCAAGACACGGAGCCACAACCAACCACCACAGGGAGGCCGGTATCGGTATTATACCGACCCCCCACCGAGAAAACAAGGAGGAAATTTACAATGACCAGCAAGAAAACGGAGAGCGCGAGGCAGGAGGTCATGCGTCTCATCTCGGAAATGAGCGATAAGCAGATCATGATTACCTTTGAAGCGTGCAAGATTCAAGCGGAGGATAAAACAAAAACCCCGGAAGAATGCGTAATGCTCGCCCGTGAGCGTTTAAACAAGGAGGAAAAACGATGAACTGGAATATTTGGAAAACCACCGTCAAGGAAAGAGCGATTATCGGCGATACCATGTTAGGGGTCTTTGCTGATTTAGAGCGCGCGGAACTCCTTCTCGAAACCGTCTTAGATGAACATTTCCTCGACAGAGAGCAAAAGCCGATCGCCGCGTCTGATGCAGATTGGACGCGCTCCATGCTCCATATCGTCAATGGTATCATCAGAGATTCCATTGTCACTTTCTATCTCACCATCGGAGACGACGAGGAACCGCGGGCGGCTCATTACATTGAAGCAGCGGAAACCGCCAAGCTCGCCAGACAATGCGAGATCGCGTATTATAACGCTCAAAAAAAGCACCCTGGCGCTATGGGAAAGATTGCAGACATGGAGGACGCGGACACAATCGCGGCCATTAAGCTTTTGGACGCCGCAACCTCAAACAAGGAGGCGTCAGTATGAAACTCCTATACTGCGCCCGCTGCACGACGCCGCTGATGAGTGCGGCCACAGTGTTTATCTGCCCGTGTTGCGGGGCTGCTTACCGTCAGCGCGGCACGCGCTTTTCCTTTGTCGCTGATCTATCCGGTGCGTACATCAAAGAGCTTATGAACGACTTAGAGGTGATTGCATGAAAGCATACCTGAAAGACGTCTTAGAATTTGCTGCAACAGTCTTTTGTGCTATCGCAACAAATGCGATCATTCTTTTCGTTGTTTATCTAATCTGCGGAACACTTGAAAGCGGAGCGGCAGCCTTATTATTCTTCATTCTTGGCTGTTTTGTGTTTCCTTTCAAATCCCGTATATTAGATTTTTGGGAGGAAAGAAAACATGAGAAAAAATGAAAGTGACCTTATACGCAAGAAGCTAAAAGAAACCATCCTGAAAATGACACCATATCAGCAAGATTTAATGTTAGTGGCGGTAGAAAAAATGAAGAAAAAAGAATTGCCAAATTAGACCCACACTAAGGCAAAAAGCCGCTCAAAAGGGCAGCTTTTCCTTGTCGGTATGGGTTTTTGTATGGGTTTTCTAAAGAATTCAAAAACCGAGCACAATCCTTTTCTCTTTAAAAATCGCAAATATAAAGCAAAAACCGCTCAAATCAAACGATTTAAGCGGTTAATGTTGGAGCTGCTGGGCAGATTCGAACTGAGGGAGGACGATTTTAGTTCGTCCTCCCTCCTGCTATTTCAACACCTTATGTACTATTTCTGCGCGGTACTTGTTTTAACCCATCCCCGCTCATCCTTCTTTATTTTTTCGTCTAAAGGGAAAACTAAAGGGGAATTTTTTGTATGGTGCCTTCCGTCATGCACCTACATCTTGCATACTTGGAAAGAATCAGCCTACTCCATCAGTTGGTAATGCGGTAATCGTTGCGCGAATATAGTCATAATACCTCTGTACATCATCATCCCAACTTGCTCTGCGCCAATCCTTAATGTCATCATAGTGTGACATATCGAAAATTACACCCAAGCGATACTCTGTTCCATCCTTTACGTAGTGGAGAACAGTCTGAACTTCTCCAAACTGCTCTTCATACCATGACTCTCCATCTTCACTTACTTCCCCATCCTCTTTATATGTGTCTCGAGCAGAATAGTACAATATAATCACATCGGCGGGATATTCTCCGCCACTAAAATCATTAAGCCTGAGTGACATTGCTATTCCAATCACACAGGCAAGCAGTGCACTTTTTTATTCATAACATTTCCCCCTCTTCACCTTTCTTTATTCTGAACGAATCTGCATTTGTACGTCGTCCAGTTCTTCTTGCAACTTCTTCAGACGCTCTTTTCCTTCAGCGCGGGATTTAGCTGCTTCTACTGATCCTGAAATAAGCGCATAGACCGCACCACCGGCAACAATAATTGTCCATATCCCATGCAGAAAAATTATAGCGGCAATCGCTATCAAAATATACGAAATGTCTTGTCCAAAACTTGCCCCTCCATTTGCGACTAAAGACGCCTCCTTGATTTCAGCTTTTAACGATTCCTCCTTATCATATAATTCTTTAGACGCAGCAATTGCATCTTGTATTGGTGGCAAAATGTATTTTGTACACTCCGGCTCATACTCAGAAAGTTCTTCGATTGCTCGTGTCAAACATTTATAGTTCTCTCTAGATCGATCTGAAAGATTCAAAGTTGAATACTTTTCTTTTAATGAGTCTTGTATCCTTTTCCTTCTCTCGATTTCCTCCCGTTCTTGTACTTTAGCAATCATTCTTTGCCCCCAAGCCTCAAACAGCTCAATCGTATATGGATGCAAGTTGCTATCCTGACGTAAGGCATTCATAGCATCACAGACATCTTGAATCGACATCTTATCGTTCCATGCTTGCAAGTATTTCGTTTGTGCCTCCTCGAGTTCTGCTTGAACTCTCTCCTTTTCTTTTACAGAGCCAAGTGTTCTCCCCTCAAGCATTCGCAACTTATTAAGAGCATTGTTAACTCGCTCTAAACAGTCACTAACGCAGTTGGACGGCTTTCTCAGGTTTAGTTCGGTTAATCGTTTTTTTGCCAACACCATATCGTGCTCAGAATCAAAATCGCAGTGTGACAACAACTCATCTGCTTCTTTACGAATATCTTGAGCAAATTCTGCTTCCTCAACTGTTTCATATATCCTCCCTCTGAATGTTCGCCGTGCCACATCGGCAGTCTTAATTCTTCTCTGAAGATCTGCCATCATTAGCCCCGCGCATTTCTCGGGTTGCATCTGACTTTCTGCATGAATCCTGTCGTTAATATTGACAAGTTCATCATAGGATTTGCCGTCAATGCCTTGGCACAAACTGGTAATAAGCTTATAAGTTTCTTTTGCTACATTCGCTTCATTTAAGGTTGAATATTCAATGCCATTTACTGTTTTCGCATCTTTCAACTTTTGGGTAAGTTCTTTTTCAATACTCAACGTCAGATGTATGCCATATTGTTCCTTTTTCGCTTGAATACTGTCTAGATTCTCAGCAATATTCTCAATCGGCAGTTCATTTAGGTCTTCAGCTAACTCGCTTTTAATAACCTCCTCTGATATTCTTTCCTCCGCGGGAATTCCCACTTTGAACCCAAGACTTTCAGTTCTTTGTTGATATTTCTTTAGTAGTGCCACATTCTCATCATGACTTCTATTCTTTAGAATATTTGTTTCTGGAATCATGCGATTCAGCGTTATAATACATAAATTATCAATGTCCGCTGTCATTCCAAACAGTCGACCAATCGCAGCAGCCGATTCGGCTCCTTCATATTCCAAGATTAAATGTTCATAGACCCGCTTTTCATATCTATTGCAATGTAGCGCTGTAACTAACACATCTATTCTATCCTTTTCTGGAATCATTGAATAGTTGTTCATCAGATTCTTCGCCATCTCTGCATCACGCGGCGGCGCATCGTTCATACTTGCACCATATTCTTCAATAACACATCCTGCAATGGTATAAACCGCACGGTAAATTCTGTCACATACCATCTCTCGGAATTTAGAATCTCTATATATAGAGTTTTCTTTTTTTGCAATTTCATTTCTGGTCACAGCATTTCCAAGTGCATTAGAAATGTTGTATGCTGTTCCTGTCGCTGCGTTAAAAATACCCGCAGTCGCTATTCCCTTTGCTACACCAGCAAGGCCAAAGCCGCCACCTACCAGCCGCCCCCGCGTTGCTTTTTTCATCTCTCTGGCGTATGTCGCCTGCTCAATCGTTTCATTTGATTGCTCTAGAATTTCCACAAGTTCATCCACAAACCCGTCCCACGGTTCTAAGAACACCTCGCCATATGCCTCATATAAGGAGTCCGCACTAATTCCATATTTGCCATCTTTGATTAAGAGAGTAGTCGCATATTCGACTTCAGCGTTGATAATCTCATAGCCATCTCTTGTCACTGCAGCTGCAAAGGATTTAAATCCTTGATAGTTATCATATTTTTGAGCAAATCTTTTCTTAGCCGACATCGCTCTGTTCTGAAATTCTTTTAGGATTTTATGTGCATATAACTCGTCATCTGTTACCTGCTCAATATGACCACAAATTGAAAATTTCATTGTTATCCCTCCAACTGAAATTAGAGCATTGCTCATAATCAGTTTATCATTATCCTCTCCTCAAATCAATGCTATAGTAATTTTTTTGATTTCTATAGCGATTTGAACAAGGCATAAAAGTTCGATAACCTATAAGAAATAATGCTTATAGGCGGTCAATATAATGGATGAACAGAAAAAAGCTATTTCACTTGCTGTCGGTAATCAAATCCGCCGTTATCGCTATGCAAAATCTATTAGCCAAGAAGATTTAGCTCTTCGGGCAAATATAAATCCCGCATACTTGGGACAAGTTGAGCGTGGTTTAAAGTGCCCTACAGTAGACACTCTCTGCAAGTTGTCTACCGCTTTAGAGATTCTCCCTTCTGAACTTCTACAATTTAACTCCTTTCAGGACAGCGATGAGTATTTTAATCGTAGAGCAACAGAGCTTATATCTAAAATTCCAACCGAGAAAAAAGCGCAAGTATTGCAAATACTAGAAGAGATTTCTTCCTTATGCTAATCACCGATTATCTCATTTTCTTTGATTAGATAATATCTTCATGAAGAGCCGCAGAAATATCTGCGGCTCTATTTTTATATGGAGGATATCTCAATGAAAATTTTGCTCATCGCCCCTAACGCCGAACCCCGTCCCGTCGAGATTGACGGCTCTCTCGCATCCATGCAAGAGCTCGTCGGCGGCCTCATCGAAGCCGTCTATCCATTTTCAGATCCCGTCGCCCTGGTCTGCAACGACGAGGGCAAGCTGACAGGCCTACCGCAGAATCGCCCCTTGAAACACCCCGAAACCGGCAAGCTCTACGGCACGCCCGCGGTCATCGACAAGGACTTCGCCTCCGCCAAGCTCGCAGAACTGCTCGACGCGGACATGCTCGTCATCCTGACGGCGGTCGAGAAGGTCGCCATCAACTTCGGCAAGCCCGACCAGAAGGGGCTCGACACCCTCACGCCGGACGAGGCGCGCAAATATATCGACGAAAAGCAGTTTGCTCCCGGCTCCATGCTGCCGAAGGTGCAGGCCGCCATGTCGTTCGCCGAAAGCAAGCCCGGCCGCGTCGCGCGCATCACGCTGCTGGAAAAGGCAGCCGAGGGCATCGAAGGCAAGACCGGCACCCGCGTGCAGATGTAAGATATTTCCATAAGACTCATAGCTCCAACCAACCTTGCGAACAGGCCCGCCTTTTTAGGCGGGCCTGTTCGCGCTGCGGAAAAGCGGGGCACAGTCTTCTTGCATCTGTGCATCCAAGAGTAAAGGCAAGCACTGATTCAAGTGCTTGCCTTTACTCTTTTTTTGAGAGAGGTATGAAGCTGACTGAGTTGCCTATATTTGATTTAACATAAGGACTCTACAAGTGATGACTGCAAATTATTTGGTAAAATATGCCAAAATCAAAAGCCTACTGAGTGACTACGTAAAAAGTGGAGAGAGAAATATTCCAAGCACTGCGGAGAGAGCAATAAAAATAATGGGATGCCATTTTAGCTTGTGAATCATTACAAATACTACCACAAAGTACAATAATCGATAGGGAGAAATCAGCGAAACAATAGAAGTGATCTCTGGAGCGGTACAAACGATTACAATTTTGAAAACATCAAACCCTGCCGCCGCGATTAGTCCGGTCACTGCTGGCCTAAGTCCATAAAAGATATATCCGACCTGCTTGCTGTCGCTGAAGCGCTGCAAGGATTTGGAAACCAAGGTGACGATGATAATGGCGGGTAATATCTCGCCCAGCGTAGCGATTAGTCCGCCCAGAAAGCCGGCAGTGGTGTATCCCACATAGGTAGCCATATTGATTCCGATAGGGCCGGGGGTGGATTCCGAAATGGCGATCATATCAGTGATCAATTCCTGGCTATACCAACCGGTTCGCAGACTAAGATCTTGCAGAAAAGGGATAGTAGCCATACCGCCGCCGACAGCAAAAAGGCCGATCTTAAAAAATTCAAAGAAGAGCCGAAACAAAATCATTTAACGACCTCCTTCATAACAAAATTTTTTAATATGACGCCTAAAAGGCCGGCACCTATAATAAAAAGAACAGGAGATAAACTGGTAAATTCGGTAAGAAGAAAAACGGCAACGCAAATAGCAATTCCCATGTTATCCTTCACTCCCTTTTTCCACAGTCCGAGCACTGCGTCCAGAATTAGGGCCACTACACAAATGGACACACCTGTCATAGCCTGTTTGACAATGGGATTGTTTTGAAAATTGGACAGGAAAGCGGCAATAGTGCTGATGATAATGATACAGGGAGAAACACAGCCGAGCGCAGCGGCAATTCCGCCTGATAGTTTCCGCCTGTGATAGCCGATAAATACGGACACGTTAACAGCAATAATGCCGGGAAGCCCTTGGCTGATCGCGTAGTAGTCCATTACTTGCTCTTCTGTGATCCAATGTTTCTTTTCCACACATTCCCTACGTAGGATTGGCAGCATAGCATAGCCGCCTCCGAAGGTGACACTGCCCATCTTGAAAAAAGAGAAAAACAGTTCAAGAAGTTCTTTCATAGTCAACGGTTATTCCTTCCTGCGGCCCGGACCGAGGGACCGCGATGTTTCCCCTTTCCTGAAAAGGAAAGGGGAAACAGGTGAGCTTAGATTTACCAGACAGCTACCGTGCCATCCGTACGCGGTTCGGTAGCACCGACTAATACGCCGTTTTCATCCCGCCAAATAATCTGGCCGCGTCCGAAGTTCAGCGATTCCGGGATTACAGTGATATTATGCCCTCGACGGACCAGTTCTTCGGTCAGAGCATAGGGGAAGCCTCGTTCCACCTCAATGTTCTTTCCACCAACCCACTGCCATCTGGGAGCATCCAGAGCCTCTTGAGGATTCATGTGGAAATCGAGGGTATTCGTAATGACCTGAACGTGCCCCTGCGGTTGCATAAAGCCGCCCATTACGCCAAAAGGACCAATTGCCTGTTCGTCTTTGGTAAGAAAACCGGGGATAATGGTATGGAACGCTTTTTTACCAGGCTGGAGACAGTTGGCGTCCTGCGGGTCCAGAGAGAAACTGTACCCGCGATTCTGAAGACTGAGTCCGGTTCCGGGGATAACAATGCCTGAACCGAATCCCCAATAATTGCTCTGAATATAGGACACCATGTTTCCTTCGCCGTCAGCAGTGCAGAGATACACGGTTCCACCGCACTTGGGATCCCCGTGCTTAGGATCTATGGCGGAGTGGCCGATCAGTTCGCGGCGACGCGCAGCATAGTCAGGGGATAGAAGCTCCTGCGTTGTGACTCGCATGGCCGCAGGGTCGGTAATATAGTGGGTGCCGTCGACAAAGGCGAGTTTCATAGCCTCCAACTGACGATGGATCGTGTCAACAGTATCCCTTTCAGTGAAGGAAAAGCCCTGAAGAATATTTAATGCCATCAATGCCACAATGCCGTTGCCATTGGGGGGGATTTCCCATACCCGATAACCGCGATAATCGGTGCTGATTGGATCAACCCAACTGCACCAATAATCATTCAGATCGGAACTGCGGATAAAGCCTCCTGTCTTTCGTGAAAATTGGTCGATGGCCTCTGCCAGCCTGCCGCGATAGACGGATTTTGCATTAGTAGCGGCGATCTCTTCCAGCGTATTTGCCATGTCAGGGCAGTTCCACATTTCTCCCGGAAGCGGGGCGCGTCCTTTGGGAGCAAATGCCCTGAACCATGGCTGATACTCTTCGGTCGTTAATTCGATTGAGAATTCTTTGTAGGCGTTGTGCCAAAGCCGAGCGATGACCGGCGAAACGGGGTATCCTTCCCGAGCGTATGTAATGGCGGGGCTCAACACCTCGGTCAGTGGCAAACGGCCAAATTTGGCGTTTAATTCTGCCCAGGCGGAGGGAGCACCCGGAACCATTACAGGGACCCAGCCACGCTTGGGCATATCAGTGTAACCCTGCGCTTTTACAGCCTCGATGGAGATGGACTGAGGCGCCTTACCGCTGGCGTTAAGCCCGTGGAGCTTTCCCTTAGTCCAGACGAGAGCAAACGCATCGCTGCCAATTCCGTTGGAGGTGGGTTCAAGTACAGTCATACAAGCAGCAGTAGCTACCGCTGCGTCGATGGCATTACCGCCCTTCTTGATAATGTCCAGACCGGCTTGGGCGGCCAATGGCTGAGAGGTGCAGACCATACCGTTTGTGCCGTATACTACGCTACGTCTCGATGGGTAGCTATTCTTCCAAGCATCATATTTCATATAATTAGTTCTCCTTACAAGAAAGTGACCAGAATGCCGGCCATCACAATGGAAAGCGACGACACAGATACAAAACCGGATACAACGAACGACGGGGTCAACTTGTTGATAACGTATTTTCTCTCTTCTTCTGTTTCGGAAACAGCTAACGCCACTTCATTGACAATTAGCTGGGTGGCAGGAAAGCCGAGCAGCTGAGCCATCGCACAGCCCATTGCCTTGTTCTTGGAACCAACGATTTTCCACAGAGGGAGAACTCGCAGACCGATTACGCTGAAGATCAGAACGGCGGCAAAGACCAAGAACGTCTGTAAGCCGATTTGAGCAATATTATCAAGGTTGACGTTTGCAAGGGCGGGAAGGATATCGGCGAACATGGCCATCATCACAATGCCCATAGAGTTGCCGTAGTCTAAGATACGGCTGGGAATCAGTCCGAGGCAATTAGCGGCACAGCCGAACACCAGTGCCCAGATCCCGTAGTTAATTCCGGGAATAATAGATGCGACTACATAGGACAGGAAGCCGCCTGCCGCGGTGATCGCAAGACAAGTATAATCGGTGTAATATTTTTTGTGCTTTTCAAAGAAAGGCTGCTTCTTATGAGAAGGGTCGTTCTCCGAGGAGAGTTGATCGAGTTCTGCCATGGGATCAAGCCCCATTGCCTTTTTCTCCCGAAATTCTTTCAGAAGAAGTGCACCTTCCTGACGACCATAATAGGAAGCAGGGATCGTGCCAACAAACTTTTGAATGGCGTAGATAAAAGCACCTAAGGCGGCAGCGGTGGTCAACCCCTTTTCCAGAGCGCCTTCCGTCATGATTTGAGTGGCGTTGATGCCGCCATTAACGATGGGAATAGAGACTAATGCGGATTCCCGTCCAATCAGGGGGACAATGATCAAAACGCCTATCAAGGCTACGACCATGGCTACCATTGACATAACGACCACACGCCACTCCTTTTTGAGCTGAAGCAGGTTGATCTGAGAGCCAATGCTGAAGATAACAAAACATGCGGACCATCGGCTGAAAGCAGTCAGGCCGGCCTGGTCGATGATGTCCTTGGGAAACACGCCGGTCATGAATCCTGCCAGGAAGATCATAAAGATCACAAAGACAGAGGACACTTTGGCTTTGGTGAAGACACCAAAGAAGTCGCCGATGGCAAAGCAGAGCAAAACGATAAATAGGTATTTGGTCATTTGTAGCATGGGATTTTTCCTCCTTTTATGTAGATGCAAACATTTAAGCAAACTGCGTACCAACTTGAAGAATGTACGGCGAAATTTTGCGAAAGAGCAGATTTTGGCGGATTTTGAAAGCCTTGTTATTAAAGACAATAAAATTATCACGCGATAATAGAGTTGAAAATCATCTTAATCAACTTATTATTGCGACAATTCCAACTTTATGATATAATGAGGAGAACAGACAGGAGGAAGTGTATGAAAAGATTGGTTTTGTTTACATATCGTCCGGAAATTGGCAATATCTATTATGAGGACTTGAGCGCCCTATTTGAAGGCCGCCTTAATGTTGAGCACTATGCACTGGATATAGGGGAGTTCCCGACGGATGTCTGCCTCGACAATACGGATATCGTTCTGGTCAGTAATGAAGCGATTATCAATCAGGTATATCCCCTGATCAATAAGCGGGCCAAGATTATTGTTGTTGACTTTGCCTATCAGGAGATTAGCCTGGAAAAAATGCGGCAATATCCCGTCGGCACATACGCTTTGGTTTGCTTCAATCCGTTTGTCTGCCGAAAAATGATCAATTTGTTTTACGAATATGGGATCAATAATTTTATCTGGGTAATTCCTCAGCAGGGAAAGAGTGTAGAAAGTAATAGCTATGACGTGGCGATCGTAGACGACCATTCGCCGCACTGTTACGACGAGTCAAAGCCGCTTATCCAATTAGGACGACGCCACATTGCTTTTTCGTCGCTGCTGAAGGTAGCGCAGGAGGCCGAAATCGCAGATAAGGAGCTGGAAAAGAATTTCCTGAGGTATTGCTATAGTTATAAAAGTGCTATGTCGTTGGTTAACAGCATCTATAGTGATATGTCTTCGTTTCATACGCAAGTGCGCCTGATCCTGAATCATGTAGACAGTGCGATAGCTATTTTGAACGAAAAGTTTCAGATCGTCGAATATAATACGCACTTTTTACAGCTGCTGCACATAGATAGGCCGCTGTATGGTGAGTCGCTTCAAAGTATCTCAGCACTTAATATGTTGATACCGTATTTGGAAAAAGGCCTGGGGGTACGCAACCAGCTTATCACCGATCCCGAGCACTTTTTGAGTTTTGCACTTAGCATAGAGCATATTCGTCAGGATATTGACCAGCGACTACAGTACTTGGTCATTCTGGAAGAGATGACGGAACTCGAGGAAAAGAATTCCTTTTTGAAAAGGCAGCTGCGGTCTAAAGGTTATACCGCTAAATATCATTTTTCAGATATCAAGACGGCAAGTCCCATTATGAAGGCTTGTCTGCAAAAAGCAGCGCGCATTGCACAGATTGACAAGACAACACTGATTGTTGGGGAGAGCGGAACTGGAAAGGAGTTGATGGCACAGTCGATTCACAATGCTTCGCGACGAAAAAATTCTCCGTTTGTCAGTATTAACTGTGCGGCGCTTCCGCCAACCTTGCTGGAGAGCGAGCTGTTCGGATATACGGAAGGAGCGTTCACCGGGGCAAAGAAAGGCGGGAAGAGCGGATTGTTCGAGATGGCTAACCACGGAACGCTCTTCTTGGATGAAATTGGAGAGGCATCTCTCGAGGTGCAGTCGAAATTGCTCAGAGCCATTGAGACCAAGGAGATCATGCGTTTAGGTAGTGACCGAATCACAGCGATTGATGTACGCATTATAGCAGCTACGAACCGGAATCTACAAAAACTTGTAGATGAAAAGACGTTTCGCTTGGACCTCTATTACCGATTGAATGCCATCCTGATTCAGATTCCGCCGCTGAGAAAAAGATGCAATGATGCTGAGCTTTTGGCCAAAGAGTTTATTCTACAGGAAACCGGTAACTTGCGGGAGATGACACCTGAATTTATAGATTTTCTCATTCGATATTCATGGGCGGGTAATGTCAGAGAGCTTCGAAACGTAGTCGAATATATGGTGAACATTACTGACGGTCCTCTGAAAGTTTGCGATTTGCCGGATTATATTTTAGAAAACTGGTATGATGTTCGAACCACAGAGGAGTTCCCCGGCATCGCTGGTGAAGATCCAGCATCGTCTGTACAGGCGCATTCGCCGGTCGGCATTAGAGCACTTACAGAGCGATACTCTGGCCGAGAAATGAAAATGATCGTCGATCTGCTTGAACAAATCAGAACTGGTGCAAAGAGTCGACAGATGTTGGCAGGACGCATTTCCCAGATGGGAACGCCGGTCAGCGATTACAAACTGCGTCAGATTTTGAATGATATGAAGTCTGTAGGATTACTTTCTTTTTCACGTGGCCCGGCTGGAATTAGCCTTACTCCATTTGGCCTGGAAGCGTTAGGGAAAGAAGATCCTTGGCACTAAAAGACGGCGATAGGTATGTACCCCTGCGTTAATGTGGCAGGTCTGCCCGTTGTGGCCCGGCATGTCGGTAAAGGCTCAGTCCATCTGGGATCTGCGGAATAACGGCGGCCACGACTGGCCTGCGGTGCGGCCTGCTGCCGCCTGACTGGAAGAACGTGCATGCGGGAGGTGATCGGTCTTTGCCGATGGGCAATTTGCCATCTAAGTCAGACTCCTGTAGATGTTCCAGAGTGACTGTGGAATAGCTGACACCCTTTCAACGCCTCTGCATATGTTAAATCGGTAACGGCAAGCTTTCTGATGCCAAAAAAGTGAAAACCGGTTCTTGCGTACACCGCTCTGCAAAATCAGCTCGACCGGCGAAATTGAGCAGCAGTTCCGCTTGAATTGAGCAATGGGACCGCCCGGATTGAGCAGTCCCACCGCTCAGGTTGAATATGGACAGCACAAAGCTGTCAAGGTATAGCTGTAGCCGCTGTACGGCAGGGTTGCCACGAACACATAGGCTGGGATCATTTCACCGGTGTCTGTGTCAATAACAGCGGCAGTATCGCCGGCCCAGTCCACCTGCATAACCTCACCGGGCTTGTGGTTCAGGTGCATGGTAGCGTTGACCTTTGCCAGATAGCCGGCATAGTACTTGTTGAACTGGGTTGATTGGTATGGAATCTCGCCCGCCGCCCGGCACTGGTCGCAGTATTCCAGCCACAGCAGGTTCAGCGTAACACCGCTGCGCTGGAGCTCCTTGTGGACAGAGGCGTAGTCCGGCATCTTGTAGGCAGGCTTTGAGGTGCTGGACGGAAACAGGCGCTCTGAGAGCTGCTTATCCGACATTCCTTCCGGCAGCGGCCATTGCAGGCCGCAGTTCGCTGCCCGTTGCAGGGTTGCTGCCACAGTGTTCCGAGCGCAGCGGCAGCTTGACGCGATCTCGGTCTTGTTGAGTCCCAGGCTATGGAGCCTGAGGATCTCACGGTAATTGGTCATACAGGTGACCTCCTTGCAGATATTTACACCGTAAAATACGGTGCATATCTACATTTTACCGTAGTGCTCAACGCCGGCGGCGAGGGTGCTCAATTTCGCCGGAACGGATGCTCAATTTGTGCGGTCGAGGTGCGCAATCTCGCGCGGAATACTCAGTTCTAAATCAACCTGTTTCGAGCACATAAAAACACCAAAAGTTGCCAAATTGCCCACATAACTCAGAGACCGCAGTTTCAAATCCTACCTTTGCAGTAAGAAAAGTCCTGATTTTGAAAGGAATCAGGACTTTTCTTACTTTTTTCGCGGTTGATGCCTGCACACGGCAGCGGGAATCAGTTGGGATCACATTTCTTGCAGGATTTTGTTCCCGCTCTTTGCGGCAGAAGAATCAGGGAAACATCTCGGTGCCGTCAAGATTTATGCGCAAAATTGTTTGCAGGCTCCGGCTGAATGAAGTCAGCCGGCAATAGGATGAGTAGAAAGAGAAGCATTCTACTGAACCTGTCTTATGGCCATATACCGCCGTCATCTGAACGCAAAACCGCTCCCGAGATCAGGATGGATCTTGGGGAGCGGACATTTTTCGCTGTCGCTGTTTTTTTGTGTCCAAAAGCAGTCTTTAGCCGGAATATGTTAGAAAAGTGTTAGAAAGATGTTAGAAAAGTCTACGTTCTCACTCCATCCCTGTTTTGCATTAAAATCAAGTAACCCTCTTACGAATTCTCTGTATCCTCAACCACTGCCTCGCACGAAAAACCGGGTACTTTGTATCCAAGCACTTTACCCAGCGGATACTTCATGCGAAGGTCCAAATCATAACTCTTTAACAGGAACAGGATGTCATGACAGCCGCCAACTTCATCAATTCCCTGCTGATGGTCAAGTCTGGTAAATGCAGCAATTCTCCGATCCAAGTCGTCAATCTCAGCATCCATGCTTTTATAAAGCTGCCAAAGTACAATGTCTCGATAATACATCGGAAAGTCATCCAACACGTCTTCATACAGATGGATCATCTCATGGAGTAAAACGCTATCGTCATCCGCATATTTGGGGCTGATAATAACTTCTGCGTATTTATCGTAAATCGGAGCACATTCAAATTCTGGCTTTTCGGGCAGTTCAATCGTCAGCTCGGTATTATAGAAGTCTTTAAAGCATCCCTTGACATTTTTCTTTACTTTCCACTATTGTTTGCCTGCGCAATGACCATCGCTACATCAGGGATGAAGTAACGGGCGGCATCCTTGTAATACTCGGTGCCGGTTTCTGCGGTAGTGATCGGAACAGGTTTGGCATCTGTGGGGTTAGTCTGTGTGGTCACGCCGATGGCTGCACCGTTGCTCAGCGGACCGGAAAGAGTGATTTGTTTGCCGCTCAGCAGATGTACATTATTTGCCTCGGGTTTTTCACTACCTGTAAAGGCAACCGTGTCTGCATCATAAGCACCGCCCTTGGTATTTTCAGCAACAAAAGGCGTTCCAGAAATGGATAGAATACCTCTGTTCATAATACCGCCGCCGTTATTTGCGCTCTTATTTTTGGTAATCTTGCCCCCTGTTAGCGAAAGTTCATTATGAATATTAACGCTATTATCGGCAATATAAATATCGCCGCAATAGTTTGCAGCATTCTCAGAAATAGTTCCGCCCGTCATGGCAAGCGTACCTTGATCGATAAAAATGCCGCCGCCATTCGCAGCCGTATTCTGAGAAATCTGTGCGGCTTCAGTGACAGAAAATCCGCCCTCACCATTGTGGTAAATGCCGCCACCGCTGGCAACGTTCTTCACATCGGCAGCTACAGTCGAATTGTTCTTAGAAATTGTCGTATTTCCGGAAACATACAGCGTCCCGCCAGCCATTCTAACATCGGCGTCATTTGTTGCGATATTATTCGAAACCGTACCGCCGGACAAGGTAATAACATCCTCAATGCTGGCAGAAGTAATACCTCCGCCTATTTTTGCAGTATTTTGAAAAACTGTACCGCCAGAAATAGTCAATTTACTGTGAGAAACTGAAATGCCTCCGCCGTTGGCTCCCGCACGATTGTTTGAAATCGTACCGTCAGAAATAGTACCGGTAGAGTAGCTCAGGTTGATGCCGCCGCCGTTTCTAGTATCACCAGTAGCTTTGTTCCCGCTAATGGTACCAGCTGTCATTGTAAGCTGCCCACCATAGATGGACATACCTGCGCCAGATCCATGTGTCATATTATCTTTGATTGTTACACCGCTTATGGTGACAGATATCGGATTATGTCCATGTATGCCAAGGCGCTCCCAACGGAAACGCTACAAAGATATGGATTACAAAGGCCGGCGGATATATCCTCTGTAATAACAATTCAAGGATTTCTGCTCGCATTCTCCGCAATATCATGGATGTGATTGAAGCGAGAAGTTCAGAAGTTATAGCAAAATGGACCGACTTTTTTGGAGAAGCCCGGTTCTTCTGCTGAAAATCATTTGTCAGAAAGGCATAGCACCACGACGGTGCTGTGCCTTTTAGCTTGATCTCTCATGATATGTGTGTTGTGTGGAATGAGCCCGATGGCTTGATGTCCTTCATCAACACCGCTCATTTTTTCATTGATTTCCTTCTTCCAACCGCTGCCAGCGCTTCCACACTGGCAGCACTTGGAAACGCCTGTCGTGCCTCGCTTCATGGCCTCCGCTAACCGTCCTCTTTCCGCCTATTCATAGCCCACCGCTGAACATGCCCAGAATCAATTCCATATTAGTAAGGTGTGTTCACCAGACACACAGCAGGAAGTGCTGCCGCAGAACTGCGGCAGCACTTTTTTACATAATCAGGACTGCATTTTGCTCAAATCAGCCAAGCAGGAACATACCAGTTTTTCGGATCGACCGGGATCAGATCCGGCGGCATGCAGACCACTGCGCCGGTTCCGATCTTCGTTTTCAGATGCGCTGCTCCAGCCGAGATGCTATCAGCATCCGGCTCTTTCTCAATAGGACTCAGCACGCTGAAATTCTTTGTGGCATCCTTTGGCGCAGAGTTTTTTTTGATCTCTATCGGTGAAACGATACCATCCTGATAAATGATAAGGTCGATCTCCTTCTTATTGCTGTCGCGGTAGAAATACAGCGGCGGCTGGGATTTTCCCTGACTGAGGTAGCTCTTGTAGATCTCAGATACCACCCATGTTTCAAAGAACGCGCCGTCCATAGCTCCCCGCTCTAACGTTTCTGCACTGGTCCATCTGGTAAGATGCGCGCAGAACCCTGTGTCCAGAAAATACATTCTCGGAGCCTTGATCACTCGCTTCAAGGCGTTGTTGGAATAGGGCTGGATCAATGCCACAATGCCCGAGGACACCAGAATCGAAAGCCACTGCTTTGCGGTTGGCGCGGATACGCCGACCTCAGACGCAAGGGCCTCATAGTTTACGTTGGTAGCTGTCCTCGCTGCTACGACCGACATGAAATTCAAAAATGCTGTCTCGTGAACGGCCCGAGATATATCCTTGATGTCTCTGCTGATGTATGTTTCCAGATAGGATTCATAGTATTGCTCCCGATCCACCTGCTCGTTTTCATAGAGGCGCGGCATGGAGCCTTTGTAGATGCGGGCAAACACCTCTGAGATCGTCATCTGCGGAGCGACAGACATGCGTCCCATCAATGCAGGAATATCTACTGCGAACGCTGGGAAGTGATTTCCATTGATCTCGCTATTGGAAAGTCCCTCCATTCGTACAATGCCGGCACGACCGGCGAGAGATTCCGTTACCCGCTTCATCATGCGGAAGGTCTGAGAACCGGTCAGCCAGAAGTCCCCGCATCTCTTTTCACGATCCACATAGACCTTGATGTAATCGAACAGCTCCGGCGCATACTGCACCTCATCGATCAGGACAGGCGGCGCATATCGCTGCAGAAATAATTCCGGGTCGCTCTTTGCGAACGCGCGGATCGTAGGATTGTCCAGGGACACGATCTTTCGATCTCTCTCTGCCAGATGGGTCAGCAAGGTGGTTTTTCCAACCTGTCTGGGGCCTGTGACGATCAGCACTGGGAAGGTCTCGCTAATCTTCTGAATGACAGGCGCGATCGTTCTCTCGTAATACATGAAGTTTCCTCCCTTACTGTCGCCGCGACCGTTTTATGCAAATCTAAAGTAACACTTTAGTTTATACCACATTCAGCCGTTTAACACAAGTGTACTGCAGAATTTTGAAAAGAGTATTTGTTGTATCAGCTCGTCGTCATATTCTTCGTTCAAGAAAAGAGGTTCTATTGTTACTTCTGCTTATGGAGAACCCAACAGTTGTTCTCTTTATTCAATTTGTATGGCAGTCCAAGTATTTGCATCTGGCGGTTCACCGTCGATTTTCGACGCGGTGGCGCTTTTCGAACAGAAACCGCCTTTTGATACTCTGTGCTGTCAATCGGGAAACGATTTCTGCATTTCTGATTGTACAGACGCTCAAATTCTTTGTAAAAGTTCTCCCATTCCACCACCTGTATTTTCTCGCCTTCCCAATGTGAGAGAAAGCCGATGATACCTTCTGATACTGTTTGCCCGAGATAGACTGGCTCGGATTTTTCCATTTTAATCCATGTCAGTACAGTCTTTTCATAGCACGCACCTTCTTTGTAATGCGCCGCGAGCGTACTGTAAAAATCGCTCAGTTGCTTCAGCTTTTTCTCTGCCAAAAAATTGGGGGTCAAATTGCCAGTCTCGTTGATATAAAAAAGGCTGTTAATGTCTTTGCGACCCGCCTCCCACATTTTTGCTAACAAGGCGTTTCTCTTATTCGGAGCACATCTTTTTACCCCGTTGATCGCATTTCGCTTGGTCTCCACGCCATGCCTCAAAGTGTTAACTTTCTGAATTGTTGGCACCTCGACATAAAGGTAAACCCGTTCGCCCTCATCTGTTCTTCTTCGGCCGAGCATCTGCATAAATTCGGTCTGATCACAAAAGGGAATGACAATGTGCCGCACGCCTTTATCGCTAATATTGACGCCGTTGTCCAAAACCTTTGTTGTAATCAGCACATCTTCGTCATAGCGTTCTTCAGTAGAGAGCGTTTTCCATCTCTTATCAGCCTTATTTTCTGAGGATAGAAATACCGCTTTGCGGCCTGTTTCTTTTTTAATACGCTGCTGCAGCGCTTTGCCCCGCTGAATAGACGAAATAAAGATTAACCACTTCTCTCCCGCAGTCCGATTGATTACCGGCATCAGATCGTCGATACCGCGAAAAAAGGAAGGAGTGTACACGGCACTTTGGTAATTGTTTTTATACACAATGCAGTGATCTCGGAATACCACCTTATTCAAATTGGCATCGATGAGGTTGTTTGGTTGAATCTTATCCGCTGCCGTCAGCAGCAAATCCTCCGACCCATCTAATGTGGCCGAAAGGAATATCCATACCGCATCGGGCGACTCGTTCAAAACCAACTTTAGCAACAGACCCGTTTTTGCATTGAAAAGAGAGTCTTCAACAAAAAAGTGCGCCTCATCAAATACGATGTATGTGTAATCGCTTAGGAACATCTTAAGTGCCATAGGATTTAACGAGATTGCTTGATAGTTTATAACGGTCAGGCAGCAAAATGACCCAGGCAAATAGAACGTGGCTTCATCTTTTTTGATTTTTCCTTTAACCTCCAATTTCCGAGCTAGCGCATTTTTTATCTGCTGGTTCAGCGCAGACCGATTTGCCAGATATAAAACGTTATAATTGTTCTCTGCTGCAAAGGGAAACAGCTTGTCGAGAACAAATGAACTCTTGCCTGTTCCCGTTGGTGACTCGATGAAAATGCGTGACGCTTTTTGATGCCTCTCTACACCGCGCGGCAGCCAATTTTTGTAATCCTCTTCAATTCCGTTCACGAGCCAGCGCTCACAAAATGTCCTAACTTCCATCCCATTCACCTCTTAAGCCAAAAAAATTGGATTTATTATAATTATAATATATGTGCGTGTTCTGTCAATAGATGGATTTTGCGCCACGGCGTCTTGCCCATGTCCGACGCCCAGCTGCAAAAGCAATCATCAGCTCATCTTCGCCATCCCCTGAATAAATTCCACTAACGCGGCCTTCGGGATCCTCCACATCCGGCCGTTTCGGTAGCCCTTGAGCTTACCGGTGTTCAGCAGCTCGTACATTGCATTGTATCCGATTTTCAAGGCTTCACAGCCCTCTTCGGCCGTCAGCACATCATCATAACTGTCAAACATTCAGTTGCCCCCTTTCCCTGCTCGAACTGTGTCCGAAGCGGACACGATGTCGGATCATTTCCACAGCGATCACATAAGCACTCAGGAGGCTTCTTGCTATTCCTTTGGCGCTGAGGATTCTGTTTGCGCCCGTACAGGTCCATTTTTTCAATTTGCTGATATACTGCCGGCTCTGTTCTCCCCAGCTCCAGCGCGATTTCGGTAATACCGACGCCGCTGTCAAACCGAACTTTCAGCCGGTTTTTCTCATAATCCGTCCAGTAATCTCCGGCACGGTCTACACGCAAAGTCTGATTGCGCATGGAGCGCACGGATTCTTGAAACGCTTCTTCACCTTGCATAAGTTTGAATTCTCCTTTCGAATTTCATTACCTTATGTTACGTTTTGAAGCTGTAAATTGCTTTATTTTCAGTTAGATATTATCTCCATGAAGAGCCACAGAAAAATCTGTGGCTCTATTCTTATATGGAGGTATTTCTCGTGAAAGTTTTACTTGTCGAGCCCAACACTGAACCCCGCGCCATCGAGATCGACGGCTCTCTCGCATCCATGCAGCCCCTTGTCGGCGGCCTCATCGAAGCTGTATACCCGTTTGAGGACCCCGTCGCCCTGATCTGCAACGACGAAGGTAAGCTGACAGGCCTGCCCCAGAATCGCCCCTTAAAACACCCCGAAACCGGCGAGATTTACGACATTGTCTGCGGTCCCTTTTTCCTGTGCTCCGCACCGTCTGACAGCGAAAATTTTGAGTCTCTGCCGGACGATTTGATTGAAAAATACAGCAAAGTCTTTGCCCTGCCGAAGTTTGTCTGTACTTCCTGCGGCAACAAGTTTTACCGTGAACAGCTCTCACCGTTTGACGATGAACTGCTTTGCCCTGCCTGCTTGAGTAGTCAGACAGTCTACTGCTCCTGCTGTGACCGTCGCATCTGGACAGACGACAATGTGGGAACGGATGCGCAGCCGCTGTGTCAGGACTGCTTCGACGATCACTTCGAACGCTGTACAGCCTGCAACGCCCTGATCTGCAGGGGGGACACCCTCTTCCGTGGAGATGACCCGTATTGTCAGGAATGCTATCACTCCGTTTGTGACAGGGACGCTATCCACGATTATTACTACAAACCTACTCCCATTTTCTATGGCGACGGCAACAGCTTCTTCGGCGTTGAGCTTGAGATCGACGGTGCCGGCGAAGATAGTGACAACGCTGCCGAGATTTTGCACATCGCCAATGCTGAACATCCGCTGGCCTACTGCAAGCACGACGGCAGCCTCGACGATGGGTTTGAGATCGTCACCCACCCGATGACTCTCGATTTCCACCTGCGCAGCATGCCGTGGGAGCAGATTGTGGAAGAAGCAAAAAAGCTGGGCTATACCAGTCATCAGGCGGGCACCTGCGGTTTGCACGTCCATGTCAACCGCACCGCGTTTGGCAATACTGAGAGCGCACAAGATGCAGCCATCGCACGCGTTTTATTCTTCGTTGAAAAGTTCTGGGACGAGCTGCTCAAGTTCTCCCGCCGTACGCAAGGGCAGCTGAACCAGTGGGCCGCAAGGTACGGCTACAAAGATCAGCCAAAAGAAATCCTCGGCCACGCCAAAAGCGGCCGCCACGCCGGGCGGTATACGGCGGTGAACCTGACAAACGCAGACACCGTGGAATTTCGGATGTTCCGCGGCACTCTGAAGTATAATACCTTGATCGCAACTCTTGAACTGCTCGACTGCATCATCGATGCCGCGATTTACCTGACGGATGATGATCTAAAAGCCATGTCTTGGTCAAGTTTTGTGATTGGCTGCACACAGCCTGAACTGATGCAGTACCTAAAGGAACGCCGTCTATATGTGAATGAACCAGTGGAAAGCGAGGCGGAAGTCTGATGTGCTGCCTGTTCGGATTCGTTGACTACGCAGGCTCGCTGAGTGTGAAGCAAAAGGATTGCTTGATCCGTGAGTTCTCTATCGCGGCAGAAGTACGCGGCACCGATGCCACCGGCGTTGCCTACAACACCTCACGCGGGCTGCAAATCTACAAGCGTCCGCTGGCGGCGCACCGGCTGCATCTGCGGATTCCTGCGGAGGCCCATGTGGTCATGGGTCATACGCGGATGACAACGCAGGGCAGTGCAAAAAAGAATTACAATAATCATCCCTTTTTCAGCTGCGTAAAGGGAAAAACCTTTGCACTGGCACACAACGGTGTGATCTGGAACGACCTTGAACTTCGCCGCACCAAACATTTGCCGAAAACAAAAATCCAGACCGACAGCTATGTGGCGGTGCAGCTTCTGCAACAGCAAAAAGCCCTCGACTTTGACAGCCTTGCAAAGATGGCTGAACAGGTCGAGGGCTCATTCTCTTTCTCGGTGCTCTCCGAACAGGATGATCTCTGGCTGGTCAAGGGCGACAACCCTCTCACCATCGTCCATTTTCCAGCAGTCGGTGTCTATGTCTACGCCTCCACCGCTGAGATTCTGAACAAGGCGTTGGCTCGCTGCGGGAATTGGCTTGGGCGTGGAGAGAAGGTCGATATTGCGATGGGGGATATTGTAAGAATTGACGGCAACGGTCGCATCACTCGCGGCGCGTTCGATGCCTCCAAATTCTATCGCTCGTCGTGGGGGTATTGGGATACGCCGCTGTACCCGAAAGCACCTCGCTCGGAGTCTGAGCATCTCGTGCTTTTGAAGTCGGTTGCAAAGGCGTTTGGCTTTACAGGGGAAATGGTCGATCGATTGTTAGAACAGGGATTTACCATTGATGACATTGAAGAAATTTTATATGAAGGGACATGGTAAACATGAAGCAGAAAGTTAAAACGAAAAGTAATTATAAAGCACGCGGCAGCAGTGTCGACCTGTACTGCTCCGTGCATGTACACCGCACCAAAGGCCGCAGCAAGTCGAGCTGCAAGGCCAGTACGCGCGGCAAAAGACGCTGAAGGGAGTGGTGATTGTGAACCTGAACTACGTAATGGCTGGAATGATGCTCACGCTCTTCGTCCTGTTTCTGGCTGAGGGCATTTGCGCTGCACTGCGGAAAGATTGAGGTGACCTCATGCCGGTATTTTTTGCTGTGGTCGGCTCACCGCTCTATGATTTTGCCGCTGGCTGCGTTCTAGCGGCGAACGTGTATCTGATGATCCGTGGTGGAAAAAATTATCTCAAGGGACGGAAGAAGTAATTCTAATCTTCCATTGCTAAAGGCAAACTGCAATGAGCGAACATGTTGGTAAATACTCAGCCGAAGGAGGAGATCATTATGCTTGATGAATATGGCGCACTCTTGAGTTTTGACGAGTTCTGTGAGGTTCTGCAGTGTGGACGTAACACCGCCTACCGCCTACTCAATTCCGGCATTGTTGGCTTTCGGATCGGGCGAATCTGGAAGATTCCCAAAGCCGATGTCATTGCGCTTTTGGCAGAGCGGCATTCTATTTTGCAGGACAAAAATGCGCTGAAAATGTCATGCAAGTATACTCTGTGACATTTTTCGTTACAGTGCGTTTTTGTAAAATCCGTCGTCCCATACTGATATAAAGAGGGCTGCTCAGGCAGCCCTCTTTAATTACTTCACATACATTACCGGCCTATGTGTCACATCTCTAAGCCGCTGTAAGAAATCGTAGAAATCTTTCTTTTTGCCTTGGTATCTCTGGCCGTCAGTGAAAGATATCTGATTCATCACAAGGTGCACATGCGTATTGTCCGTATTTCCATGAACAGCGTACACAATTTGATAATTCTTATAGTGGTCAATTATTTCCTCAGCATAATTCTGTGCTTCTTCCGCAGTCACTCCGGAGTTTTCATCAAAGCTAATGATGGAGTGGCGGATTCTTTTTCCGCTGTCCTTTCCAAAATGCTGTGCAGTTTCCTTCATTTCTTCCGCAGCGTTCTTTACACAGGAGACATTGCGGCAACCTGTATACACTGCTTTTTGTGGATTGCAAATGTAGTTGATCGCATCCCGTCTTGCGTCGTCGTCAAAGAATTTTTGGCGCTCACCAATTCCTGCGACAGTATAAGTAACAATACAGCTATTTTCTTTCATATCTGATACACCTCTATCTATAAAAGTAGTAAAGAAGAATAAATCGTTTTTAATACTCTCCTTTATTAGCCGCAGGGGGAAGAAAAATCTTCCCCGGGGGCCCCTTATTAGTTGTGTTCAGATGATAATCGAAAATAATCTTAGGTGCTCAGTATTGTTCTTTAAAAATGACAGGTTCGCTTTATATTGTCCCTGACATTTTCTGCTGCCTAATGTTTGTCAGGAAGCAGCGCCCTCGTATTCGCATCTTCTCCTAACCACGAAAAATACCAGACCCCCTTCTTGTAGAATTCCACCACTGCCTGCATTGTCTTATCATCGAGACCCATGAAAAAACAGTCAAGTGCTTCCGCACAGCGAGCTATGGCATTTTCATAATCTTTTTTAGTGCCTACCGTTAGACCTTCCAACCATGTTTGCGTCTTCTTCACTAAGCGCGCCCTGATAAGCTTCTGGCGTTCGTCTTTATCAAAGTATCGAAGATCCATTTCTTTTCTTAGTTCTTCTTCAAACTTTTCCCCCGTATATCCTTTCGCAGTAACGGTGTTCTTAGCTCTCTCCCTCTCTTTCTCGTTGTATGCTTTAATTTGCCGCTTTCTTATCTCGTAAAGATTTTCGCATTCTTTGCGTAATTGTTCGACTGTGCAGCAATCAGCACTTGTAAGCAGTACCCTTCCCAGTTCGACATAAAACAGTACCCGCCACCACGACTCATCCGCCCCTCCTCTGTTAGCTTTATTCTGAGCCATTTTAAGAACGGGTAGAACTTCTTTGCGTTGCTCTTTCGGGATCTCTGCCAGCATCTGCAAAATTTCCTCTGTGAGCTCTGCATCGTCATCCATCAAGTTTCTGAAAATGTCTTTAGCCTTACTGTTATAGTCAAACAGCATCGGCTCTATGACCTGCCCTTTGGACTCTTCATTTTGAATATCTTGTACGTTGCAGCCCAGCACTCTCGCAATTGCACGGGCATCTTCTTCGCGAATTATCACCAAATTCTGTTCTTTCTTTCGTCCTTCTTTTTTCAGTGAACTGAGCCATGACCGGCTCTTCCCAATACTAAGAGATAACTTCGCACACGAAATTGGTTTCGCTTTTGCCCTTTCATAGATTTTGCTAAGGTCAGCGAAAAATTTGTTTCTCTTCATACCAACTATCTACTCCGTCGATTTTTTTCAACTTTTCGTCGATTTTTTGGAATATTTCCATACCACCGGAAATTCATGGTAGCATATAGCCATCAAAAATTAGGAGGCTTCCAATGCAACCGAATTTTAAAAGTGAACTCGTTGGCCGTCCGGCTCCTCAACCTATTGTTAAAACGCAACGGAACAGCACTTCAATGGCTAAATTTTTGTCTACGCTGATTCCTAGCTTAGTTCCCGATTCTGCGGCTATGCTTGTCGCAGGTGTCGGCAGCGGTAAAACCACTTGCACACTGCGTGAGGTTCTCAATCTTTGTCTGCAAGACAACTCCATTTCCGTCTGCTTTGTCTCCTCTCGCTGTGCAATCAACTCACAGATGAAGTACAAAATCGCCCGCCAACTCGGATGTGAGCGCGACTTTGATTGTTATACCGAAATTGGCCTACAGCAGCTGAAGCAAATCGGCCCCGTGACAATTTTGACCTACCACGCGCTCTATTCATTGATTCGGGAGGGCAATTCTCAGTTGGAAGACATCGACTTCTTTATTTTTGACGAGGTACACGCGTTGGTGCAAGATGCTACCTTTGTTTCCTTCACGGGGGAGTTATTACGTGATCTTCCTCGGTTCTTTTCCAATGCAAAGCGCATTTATCTCTCGGCAACTCCCGAACCGATTTTAGCGCATCTCGCTAAAGTCGAGTCCAACCCTATTCATGTTTTCAAGTTCCCGCCCCACTATCCGCAATGGAGGCCAATTTTTTATGAGGATGAGTCTATCTTGCTGCAGCACCTTCATTCCATTCCCAAAACGGAGAAAGCACTGATTTTCGTCCCGTCGATCAGCGCTGGGCGCTCTTTAAGCAGTAAATTTGATTCTGTCCAACTCATTACGGCAAAAACGAAAATCGAAAATCCTCAAAAATGGCAAGAATTGCTATCTGTACAAGAGCTTTCAGCTCAGTACACTTTTTCAACCTCGACAATTGATGCAGGGGTATCCCTCACTGATCCTGCACTCCGCCATGTCGTATGCAGTTCGATTGACCCCGTCGAAGTCATTCAGCAAGCTGGCCGTAGGCGTTTGAAGAGCGGTGAAACTCTTTCCGTCTACATTCCCTTGCCATCTCCAAAGCAGCTTTGGCTACAGCTAGAACGCCTTGAAGATACGCTGTCCATTTTACATGCCGCAAGCGACAGCCAGTCCCTGTTCATTTCCAAGTATGTGCTTGAAGAGGACAGGAGCGATATTCGTCAGTTGTGCTATTGGAAAGACGGGAAAATCTTACCCAACTACCTTGCCATCGCTTCTCTCGAACGGCAGGCTCAAAATATTCGACACCTGGTCAACGCAAAATCGCCCTATATGCTTGAACGCACCATGTATCATGCGCTAGGCCTGTCGCTTCCAGCTGACAATAAATTCATCTATTTAAAGCATCGAAGCGATGGAGAAATAAGAGCTTTTCAAGATTGGTTGCACGCACAGGTGGGCGAAATTTCTGAAAAGGACTCTTTTTCAGAAACGTTTAAAACGCAGTATCAAAACTGCTTCGGTGCCCGAAAAAATGACCGCTCCGACCGTAGTTGGGGCCTTTCCGTCATCAAGAAGGTACTCTCAACCTTAAACTGGGGCTTTTCCATTGAGGCAAAGCGCGGTATTTGGGTGCTGTCTGATCTGCGAACTCATTCCGAAGGGGGTGAGAAAATTGGATAACCTCATCACTTCCCTCGATTCCCTCCCCGTTGTGCTCCGTGTAGACGAAGTCAAGGCTATTCTTCGCATTGGGCGAAATCAATGTTATGACCTCATAAGAAGCGGTCAACTCCGTAGCCTTCGAATCGGTCGCCAGTTACGCATCCCCCGCGATGCCGTCGAACAATATCTATCACGTACGGGCTGAATAGCAGGAGGGGTTCTCCTCCTGCTATATCACTGCCCTCATTAAAAGTCAAGGAGGAGAATTTATGCCTCGCAAGAAAACTCTGCGTGCCGCTCAGGGCAGCGGCACCATTCGTAAAAAAACAATCACTCAAAAGGGTCGTCAATACACCTTTTGGGAGGGCCGAGTTACCATCGGCTATGATAGTGGAACCGGCAAACAAATCCAAAAATCGATTAGCGGGAAGACTCAAAAGGCGGTTCGCGAAAAAATGCAGGCCATAGCCGTCGAACTCAACAATGGAACCTATAAAGAACCGCTAAAAACGACACTGGGTGAGTGGCTTGATATTTGGGCGAAAGATTATTTAAACAATGTCAAGCCTCGCACACGAGAGATTTATGAATCCTCGATCCGTAATCATTTAAAGCCCGCCTTGGGTGCTATTCGCTTAGAAGCGCTCGACATACCGACGATTCAAGCATTTTATAATGGACTCAGCTCGCCTTGTAAGACGCGCGATCATGCTCTCTCTCCTAAAACAATAAAAGACCTGCATGGCATTCTTCACAAGGCTCTTAGTCAAGCAGTTGCTATCGGTTATTTGAGATTCAATCCCGCTGACGCCTGCAATATCCCCAAGGTAGTCCGTAAAGAGTTAACGCCTCTCGATACCGAGGACATACAGAAATTTCTCACTGAAATTCGAGGTAATCCGTTTGAAATTCTACTGTCGGTGACTCTTTTTATGGGATTGCGTGAAGGTGAGGTACTGGCCCTCAGTTGGCACAATATTGACTTTGAACACGGTACGGTTCTTATCAACTGCCAGTTACAGCGCTTTCGCGAGGATAAGGGCGTTTACCGCATTGTGCCCACCAAAAACAGCAAAGGTCGGACTATCAAACCTGCCACAGCCGTAATGGATCTGCTCAAGCGTCAAAGAGCAATACAGGCAGAAATGCGGCTTAAAGCTGGTACAGCTTGGGAAAATAATGACTTTGTCTTCACAAATGAATGTGGACATCACTTTGATAACTCGACCATTTACCGCGCTTTCAAAAAGGCTGCAACAGCAATTGGACGCCCTGACGCTCGCTTTCACGACCTGCGTCACTCTTACGCAGTCGCTGCTATCCAGTCTGGCGATGATATTAAGACTGTGCAATCAAATCTCGGTCATGCAACTGCTGCCTTTACTCTCGACGTTTACGGTCATGTCACAGAGCAAATGAAGCAAGCAAGTTCAGAACGCATGGATAACTTCATTAAAAGCGTGTCTGGTGGTGAAAAATGAGTCTTTTTCACTCTCATAAGGGAAAACTAAAGGGAAAACCATCCCTAAAAGGCAAAAGAAAAACCCTGTAGCCATTGAAACTACAGGGTTTTTACTTGGAGCTGCTGGGCAGATTCGAACTGCCGACCTCATCCTTACCAAGCGTCGTAGAGCCTTCCAGCCCTTGCAGTATAAGGCTTTCCGGCGGTTTTTTGTCCAAAAAGGATGAGGTCACAGCCTGCTTGTTCCATTGTTTCCGTCCGCTCATTTCCCCGTGTGGGTCACGGTGTGGGTCAAAGCGCTTTCAAGACGCGAACGAGGGGCGCACCTCCGACAGCGGTAAGCCGAGCCGCTGTGCCCTGTCCCGCTCATAGGTGACGCGAGTCACCTCTTCAATAAAGCTTTTCTCCTTCGGTGTGGCGCTTGCCCAACGCACGCTGTATTTGCGACACAGTTGAAAGAATATCTCATAAAAACGTTCTTCCTCTGCATCTTTGCGGCAATACCACGCCGCATCAGACGCCGGTCTGATTTTATTCATATCCATGCAAAGCACCTCCTCACAGAAAATCAATCCAGATAGGTGAAGAAAATTCGTTTGGCAGCTTCGTCCGCGATCAAATACCTTGGCGCGGAAGATTGAAAGGTTGGAAGTAAAACGGCCCCAAAGTCTTCCTCATAATGCTTCGCCAAGCTCGTCGTCTTCGCTTCAAGCACCACATCGCCGGTCAAACCGCTGTCAATGGACAGCTTGATGCCATAGGCGATCAGCAGCCTCCCTATCCCTCTGTACTTCGGGATTCCTCCGTCGAGCGTTGGATTTGACTCGGGCTGTGCCTCCATATACACAATGTGTACGACCAGCGCAGTCGGAAGGACCTCATATGCTGCCAGAGCAATCAGCTCATCTCCAACTCTGGCCGCGTATTTTTCATAGCCTTCATTAGCTAAGTATTCGCTGGCCCAGGAGGTCTGCCACAACGGTTCTCGGTCTGTCAATGCGGCATCCTGCGGCGTCATCGGCTCAATAGCCACCGGCACTTGTCGATTCACTGCATCGTAAACAAACGGTCGAAACTGCACAGCCCTCACCTCATAAACAGTATACCACGGTTTTTGTGAAAAATGAAGTGGGAAATTAAAGCTATCGCAGTCACGTTTTTTGTTCTAAAAATGCACCGCTGTAATCAAAGAGTACGACCACGCATTTGCTACGGACCTTCGTCCCCATCTTTCCTCCGCAGATCGGGCAGCGGATAAATTCTGTTCGCGCAATCACATCTTTGCCGCAAGTTCTTTACCGCTGCACTCTGCCGGTGCCGTCGCCGCCCATGAGCTTCGTCACGTCGGAAACATTCACGCGGTTGAAGTCGCCGATGACCGAGTGCTTCAGGC
>ERZ791887.279-NODE-279-length-57732-cov-5.174281_pt1 | contig 57732 bp, 45 predicted proteins | sample MGYA00510157_ERZ791887 | MGnify/ENA primary metagenome ERZ791887 (study PRJEB30046, sample SAMN00792112) | human gut metagenome | study: EMG produced TPA metagenomics assembly of the A metagenome-wide association study of gut microbiota in type 2... | reverse complement strand
CCCACCAGAGGCGCCGCCTCTGGACTCCGCAAGGGGCATTGCCCCTTGACCCTTTTTTTCGGCGCCCGGCTTGGTCGCTTTTCCCCTACTCCGCTTTTATGCGGCTTTAGGCGCGCGCCATCGCCCCATCCAAAATCTCAAGCCCCTGTTCCTCCTGGAACTGATTCGTATACAGCTGATAATAATACCCCTGTTTCGCAATCAGCTGCTGATGCGTCCCATCTTCCGTAATCTTGCCATTCTGAATCACCAGAATCCGATCCGCCGAGCGAATCGTAGAAAGTCGATGCGCAATGATGAAGCTCGTCCGCCCCGCCAGCACCTTCTGAATCGCGTGCTGAATCAGCTGTTCCGTTTCCGTATCAACCGAGGACGTGGCCTCGTCCAGCACGAAAATAGACGGGTTCGTCAGAATCGCGCGGGCGAAGGAAATCAACTGTTTCTGCCCGGTGGAGAGGCGGTTGCCGCCCTCGCCAACATCCGCCTGATAGCCATCCTTCATGTTGAGGATGAAGGGTTCCGCGCCGACCATGCGGGCTGCTTCCGCCACTTCCTCGTCGGTGGCATCGGGGCGGCCGTAGCGGATGTTATCCGCGACCGTGCCTGAGAAAAGGTGCGGCGACTGCAGGACGTAGCCGAGGTTTGACTGAAGCCACAGCTGACTGCGTGTGCGGTAATCCGCACCGTCGATGAGGATTTTGCCCTCCGTCGGCTCATAGAAGCGGCAGACGAGGTTGACGATGGTGGACTTGCCGCTGCCGGTTTCGCCGACAAGGGCAATGGTCTGCCCGTGCTGGATATGCAGGTTGAAGTGCTCCAGCACCTTTTCGCCCTCTTTGTAGCGGAAGGTGACGTCCTCGAAGTCAATGTCGCCGATGAGCTTGGGCCAGTTTTCGGTCTTGGGGTGGAAATTGTCGCCGTATTGCGCCACCACTTCGGGAGAATCCACAATATCGGGTTCCGTTTCCAACAGGCTGATGACGCGCTCCGCCGCCGCCTGTGCGGATTGCAATTCCGCGAAGATGCGGGCAATATCGCGCACGGGCTGGAAGAAGCTGACGGTGTAGTTGATGAACATGGTCAGCGTGCCGACGGTCATGGCGACGCCGAAAACGTGCGTGCCGCCGATGACGCTGTTGCCGCCCTGCCAGAGCGCATACGCCGTCGCCAAAGACCCCAGCGACACGACGATGGGCAGGAAGAGGTTCGACAGCGTCGCCGCGCGGATGGACGCGGAACGCATGGAGGCGGAAACCGTCTCAAATTCCTGGATGTTCAGTTCTTCGCGCACAAGGGTTTTCGTCGTCTTTGCGCCGTTGATGCCCTCATTGAAGCCTGCGGTAATCTGGCTGTTGTTCTTGCGCACCTGACGATACGCCGCGAGAATCGCCTTCTGGAACTTCCAGCTGATGACAGCCAGCGGCGGCAGCACCAGCATGACGATCAGCCCCAGCCGCCAGTTGATGGTCAGCATCCGCACGGCGCAGGCAACCAGATACACCGCGCCCCAGCACAAGTCCACCAGCGACCAGCCGATGGTGTCCGCAAGGCGCTGCGTGTCGTTGGTCAGGCGGGACATGAGGTAACCCACGGGCATCCGGTCGTAATAGGAGAAGGGCAGTTCCTGCAGTTTCTGGAAGCCGAGCTTGCGGATCAGGTAGCACGTTCCGGTTTCGACAATGCCGCACTGCCGCAGAAAGCCGAAAATCGTCGCCACTTGCACTGCCGTCAGCAGCGCATACGCTACGACGAACCCAACCAGTCCAGCCGTGCTGTGGTTAGCAATGAACACGTCAATCGCGTAGGCATTCATGTTCGGCATAATCACGTCGATGATTGCAGAAACCGCCATGAAAAGCACAACCGCAATCAGGTTCTTGTGGTACGGCTTTGCAACCTTGATGAGCTTGCGCCACAGGGAGAGATCAAATCGTTTGGTATAATCCTGTTCCTGAAAGGACTGCATATCAGTTCACCCCTTCCGCCGCCTTGGCCTGCGTCAGTTCTTCCTCCAAGGCGTTCTGGATGCTGTTGATGCGCTGGTACAGGCCCGACTGGCTGCACAACTCAGCGTGCGTGCCCTGCTGCGTAATCTGCCCGTTTTCCAGCACGAGGATGAGGTCAGCCTGCGAGAGCGTCGTCACGCGGTGGCTGATGATGAGGGTGGTCACGTCCTTCTGCTCGTGGCGGAGGGCAGCGCGAATCTGCGCGTCCGTCTCGGTATCCACGGCGGAAAGGGAATCGTCGAAGATGAGGATGTTGTTGTCCTTGAGCAGCGTGCGCGCGATGGCGATTCGCTGCTTCTGTCCGCCGGAGAGCGTCACGCCGCGTTCGCCCACGACCGTCTCCCAGCCCTTATCCGCCTTGGCGATGAAGCCGGATGCGCTGGCGATATCCGCCGCGTGCTCAATGCGTTCCGCCTCCTGTTCCGGCGCGGTGATGCCCACGTTCTCCCGGATGGACTTGGAGTACAGGAACGGCTCCTGCAGAATCAGGCCGACGTGTGCGCGCAGATATTTGCGGTCAATCTGCTGAATATCCACGCCGCCGATGGTGATTTTGCCGCTCGTGGGCGCATACAGCCGCTGCAGCAGGTACATCATGGTGGATTTGCCGCTGCCCGTGCCGCCCAGCACTGCCGCCGTCTTGCCCGCGGGGATGGTGAAGGACACGTCGCGCAGCACCGGCACGTTGTCATCCGGATAAGCGAAGGACACATGGTCAAACACAATATCGCCGTGCAGGTCGGGCTTCAAGGCGTTCGGCTCATCCGGCTCGGCTTCCTCGTGCAGAATCGCCTGCACGCGTTTCATCGAGACCATTGCTTTGCCCGCGTCGGACAGAGTGCGGCCCAGCTGACGAATCGGGAAGAGCAGCATCCCCAGCGTGGAGGTGAAAACAATTAGCGTACCGACGGTAATCCAGCCGTTGCAGGCGTAGATGATGCAGACCACCAGCGTCAACAGCGTCTGCGTCATGCTGATGGCGTCGCCGCCGCCCCAGTAGATGGCAAGCAGTTCATTCAGGCGGAGGTTCTTCTTGCGCAAATCGTTGTTCACGCGGTCAAACTTCTCCACCTCGCGCTCCTGCTGTCCGAAGGCGCGCACGACGCGGACGCCGGAGAGGTTCTCCTGCAAAACGGCGTTCAGCACACCGTCCGCTTCGTCCGCCACTTCGAAGGACTTATGCACCATTTTGAAGAACCACGTCGCGAAGCAGAACAAAGGCGGCACAAGAATCAGGCTGTAGAGCGTAATCGGCACGGAGCGCGGCAGCAGGATGCTCATGGCGATAACGACCATCAGCACCGTGTTGACAACTTCCATCACCTGAAGCGCCAGAAAGCGGCGAATCGTATCCACGTCAGACGTGCAGCGCTGAATCAGCTCGCCCGCCTGCGCTTTAACGTGGTACGCAAACGGCAGGTGCTGCAAGTGGCGATAGAGGTCATTGCGCAGTTTTCGGGCGATATTTTCACTCGCAATTGCGGAGGAACGCCCCTTAATGAACGTGAACACGCCGTTGACGATGTTCATCAGGATGAGCGCCAGCGCGGGAATCCACAGATTTTGACGGAGGAAATCGCGTCCGCCGAGGGCGTTAATCGGGTTCATGAGGAAATCCGGCATTGTGAACGGCTCGCTGCCCAGTATGCTGTCCACGATTTCGGAGAGCAGCAGCGGCGTTAAAAAGCCGATGATGACCATCATGATGGTCGCAATGAGTGCCCAGAGGAAATGCGTCCAGTTCTGCCCGATGAGGGAGAGCATTGCGCCGAACGGGGTCTGTTTCTTCTTTGGTTTCGTTGTGGTGCGCTGCGTAGGAAATCACTCCTTTCAAGAGAGACAAAGTGGTTGATGACTCATAACTGCCCATTGTATGCTTTTTTCGAAAAGGGTACGAAAAAAGCACCATCCGTCTGAATGCAAACGGCTGGTGCTGCACACAAAACGCATGGTAACAGGAAAAGAGCGTGGAATTTTCCTATTACGGGCGCATATGGGCAGAAAGAGCCGTCGCAGTCAGTCCATTGGCACGGGATACAAGGGTTAGAATCATCATGGTCATTGCGAGGGCCTCCTTTCTGCATAATTTTGATTTTGTTGTGCTTCTCGCAAGCACGCAAGAAACAGTGTAGTCGAAAGTCAAGGTTTTGTCAAGGGGCAAATGGCGTTTTTTTTAAATATTCATCCCATCTTGCGCAGGATTCCCGTTTTTCCAGTCCCAAACCGCCTTTTCAATCAAGTCGGCAGCATTGGCACAGCCGTGTTCATTGCGCAGGGCCTCCCCGATGCACGCCGCGTTGCGCGTGTATTCCGGGTTGCTGATGAGTGCGCGCAAGCCCTCCGCCAGATTCTCTGCCGTCAGCTTATCGCGCGGAATCGCTTTCGGCCCGCACCCGGCAGCGTACACCCGCTCCGCCCAGAACGGCTGATCGCCGCCGAACGGCACAACGAGCGTCGGCAGTGCATGGCGCAGGCTGGTTGCGGTCGTCCCCGCGCCGCCGTGATGCACCGCCCCTGCCATATGCGGGAACAGCCAGTCATGCGGCACACTTTTCACATAGAAGATGTTCGCATCTTTTGTCTTTGCTTCCTGCTGACCCCAACCCAGTGCCACCACCGCCCGCACGCCGGACAATTTCACCGCCTGCCGGATGATTTCCGCCAGTTCACCCATGTCGCCTGACACCATCGACCCAAAGCCGATGTACACCGGCTCGTCGCCCGCGCGCAGGAACTCCGCCAGCGCCGGGTCAGGCGTGTAGTCCACCGAGCGCTCATCCCACCAGAAGCCGGACATGTGGATGTTGTCCGCCCAATCCTCCGGGCGCGGCACGAGCGTCGGGCTCATGGCGTAAATCACGGGCACTTGCTTGCCCTTCACGTCATAATCCGGGCGCAAGCGAACGCGGCGCTTTGCCATCTCGTTCTCCTTGCGCCAATCCGAGAGGTAGCGGTGCTCCAGCGCCGAAATCAGCAGATACCCGATGCGATAGCTCAGCACATTCCACCACTTGCCGAGCTTGCGGAACGGCGCGGATGAAATTGGCATATCCTTGCACGGATCCATCGGGAAATACTGCGTCTGGATGCACGGAATATCGTACTTCTCCGCAATCGAATAGAACATCGTCCCGAAGAACGTGCAGACGATGGCTTCCGCGCCCTCCGCGCAGTGCAGCAAATCATCCAGCAGCATCGGCGCAATATCGCGGATGCCCTTCTCAAACTCCTTCAAGTACCGCACGCCCACCGCGTCCGGCTGGAGCAGCCGCCCCATCATATCCACCACATCGCCGGAAATGGGATAGAAGGACATTCCCGCTTCCTCAATCATGCCCTGAAACGGCGCAAACGCCGCAATCGTCACCTCATGCCCCCGCTCGTGAAGCTCCCGTCCCAGCAGCATATACGGCCGCACGTCACCCGTCGAGCCGAGCGTTATCATTGTGATTTTCATCATTACCTCCAATGATTTCGAGATAAGTTAAAGGTATACAAACTAAAAAACTAACAATAAAATTCAAGTATGTAGAAGAAACCAAAAGCGCCATCAAGCGCGCTTGCTTCCCGTCGCACACGGGTCATACCACCCCGCAGGAACTTTCACCCGGAAGCCCTCGAATGCACTTTCCGCATCCGCCTTCACCACGCAGTGCGGCGTATACACATGCCGCATCCCCTCCTGCATCCGCGCCATACACCACTGCGCCAAGTCCGCTGCCAGCGAATTCCCTTCCGCCAGCGGCACAAACGCATCCCGCCGCACCAAAAAGCACATTGGCGAAACCGCAGTGACATTGTAGCTGGTTCGGTTCATGCCGTGCCATCCGCCCGCCGACACCGGCAAGCCGCGATTCCGCGACCGCACTGTGCCGTCCGGCAGAATGTCGTATCCGGCATGAAGCACCCGATTGCGCGCATCCGCCACCAGCGGCATCACCGCGCACACATCCGGGCGCTGGGCGTACATCATCATCTCCCGCAAACCGTCCGCATCAGGCTCCGCCGTGTCTCCCCACAGGAACAGCAGCATGTCTGCCGACGAATCCGCCGCCAAGCGGTTCACATCCGCAGCGGACGCATCCCGCGTCAGCCGCAATGCCGCGACAGTAAAATCCCCCACGTTGTACCGCAGCCGCAGCACACCGTCCTCCACCCAGCACGTTCCCGGAAATCCGTTGCGTCGCATACTCTCTTCCACCGCCCGCGCCGCCGCATCCAGGCAGACTGCCAATTTCGTGTGGCTCATCGACCCCCGCAGCGTCCGCCAGTGGTACAGCACGCGTGGAATGTGGATGACGCCGTCCGCCCGCTCGCACGCACGGAGCAGCAAATCGTGATCCTGCGACCCGTCGAACGCCGGTCGTAATCCGCCGATGGCATCCAGCAGCGTCCGCCGAATCACCGACAAATGGCAGATATAGTTGCCGGAGCGCAGATTGTCCGGACAGAAATCCGGCTTGCGGTGCGCATCAACGTGAATCGCGCCGTGGGCGGTCAGCTTATCCTCATCGGTGTAGAGCACGTCGGGGTGGTGCGCGTCGATGGCTTCCGCAATCCGCCAGAGCGCATCCGGCGCAAGCACATCGTCGTGGTCGCACAGGGCGATATACTCCCCCGTCGCCATTTTAATCGCGCGGTTCGTGTTGCCGGATATGCCCGCGTTTTCCACCCCGTACGCGACGTGGAATCGACTGTCCCGCGCGGCAATTGCCTCCAGCGCCTTTCGCGTCTCGGCGGACGTGCTGCCGCCGTCGTACAGGCAGGCTTCCCACGCGCCGTGCGTCTGGGCAAGCAGCGAATCCGCCAGTGCGCGGAGGAATTTCGGGCGCGTGTTGAACACGGGGACGACGACGCTGATGCGCACGTTCGGGAAGGGGTGCGCGCGCTGTACCGCCAGTTCGCGCTTGGATGCTTTCTCCCGCCGGAATCGCCATTCGTCCCGCAGCAGCACCCGTGCCGCCAGCATTTCGCCCGCGCGGCGCAGCGTGTACCCCGCGCCATGCATCCGCACATACGCCCGAACCCGTTCCGCCCACTGCACGCGCGTCCCTCCCGCCGACTTTCCTGCCCTCATCATACCATGCGCCGCGGGTTTTGTAAAGCACCGGGCGATTTTCTGCCAATTCGGAACAATTTTCGCAAAACCGCTTGACAAACGCCCGAAAAAGTGCTAAACTAAATCTTGTTCCGGCAATCCCGGACGAACCGCATAGGGGCATGGTGTAATGGTAACACGTGGGTCTCCAAAACCTTTGTTGAGGGTTCGAGTCCTTCTGCCCCTGCCAGTGACGAGCCAGTTTCGTGAGAAGCTGGCTCGTTTTTATGTGCATGGATATGAAAAATCCGCCTCCGAGAATGGGAGGCGGACAGCGGATTTATTCCTGTATTTGTATTAGCGATAACCTCAACGTCTGCAATTCCCAGTTTTGCACCTCCGACAAGCGCAGTAACAACATCCTAACAAAAACATGCCAAATTGTTGCGTATCTTCACAACGACTTTCGTGTCTGCGTGTAACCACCTTTCAGAAAATCGTTTTTTTCTGAAATCAGCTGCCCCAACCCCCTCCAAATTTCAAATTCGCACAGAAAACGCGCCCGCCGACCTTCCGACGAGCGCGTTTATACTATTGGGGGCTCTACTCCCGAATTCAGTGCACGACTTGCTGGACACCCCAGTTATCACATTTACACAAATGAGGCGGTCAGCCGCCGAGTTGTGCGGTGTTGCTTTAAATTACTTCTTATTCTTCTGCTCCACCATCGCCTTAACCTTCAGCGGCAGACCGAGCAGGTTGATGAAGCCCGCGGAATCCTTGTGGCTGTACAGGTCGTGGCTGTCGCCGAAGGTAGCGATTTCCTCCATGTACAGGCTGTTCGGCGACTTCACGCCCGCATTGATGCAGTTGCCTTTGTACAGCTTCAGCTTCACCGTGCCGTTGACCGCCTGCTGCGTGCTGTCCACAAACGCGGAGAGCGCCTCGCGCAGGGGCGTGTACCACATGCCGTCGTACACCAGCTCCGCGAACTTGCTCGCGACCAGCTCCTTGTAGTGGCTGGTGGCGCGGTCAAGCGTGATGGATTCGAGGATGCCGTGCGCGGCGTAGAGCATCGTTCCGCCGGGGGTTTCGTACACGCCGCGGGACTTCATGCCCACCAGACGGTTCTCCACCAAATCCGCGCAGCCGACACCGTTGCGGCCCGCGATTTCGTTCGCCTTCGTCAGCAAATCCACCGCGTCCAGCTTTTCGCCGTTGATGGCGACCGGCACGCCCTGCTCGAAGTCCACCGTGACGTATTCGGGCTGATCAGGCGCTTTTTCAGGCGTGACCATCGTCAGCAGCAGGTCTTCCGGCGGCTCGTTCCACGGATCTTCCAAATCCGCGCCCTCGTGGCTGATGTGCCAGATGTTGCGGTCCATCGAATACGGGCGATCCTTCTTGACCGGGACGGGGATGCCGCGCTTTTCTGCGTAGTCAATTTCCTCCTCGCGGGTCTTGATGTCCCAGATGCGCCACGGCGCGATAATCTGCATATTCGGGTCGAACGCCTTGATGGTCAGCTCGAAGCGGACTTGGTCGTTGCCCTTGCCGGTGCAGCCGTGGCAGATGGCAGTGCAGTTCTCCTTGTGGGCGATTTCGACGAGGCGCTTGGCAATCAGCGGCCGTGCGAAGGACGTGCCCAGCAGATACTTGCCCTCGTAGACCGCGCCCGCCTTGAGCGTCGGCCAAATGAAGTCCTCGACGAACTCCTTGCGCAGGTCTTCGATGTACAGCTTTTCAGCGCCGCACTTTTTCGCCTTTTCGTGGAGGGGCTCGAGTTCCTCGCCCTGCCCGACGTCGCCCGCAACGCAGACCACATCGCAGTCATAATTTTCCTTCAGCCACGGCACGATAATCGAGGTATCCAGACCACCGGAATAAGCCAGCAATACGCGCATCTTCGCCATAACAATCGACTCCTTTATCTTCATCCTGATTTTCATCATTTTTGTGTCCGTCTGCCGGACAAGATGGATTATACACCAAGATGAATAAAAATGCAATAGGTCTGCATAAATTTTCTCGGATTTTTTTTCGGGGGATTTGCCGTGCCTGAATTGCCACCTATTTATATGATGATGGCTTATGCGGCGCGAATTTCCTCTGTCTGGTTGCGGCGCGGGGACGCTGCTCTGACGCTCCCCAAATAGCGAATCTGCGTTCCTGTCCCCTTCGCCCATCTATTCGCCATTCCATTCATCCCGTTCCGAAAACGTATTAAATTGTGAAAAAAATATCGTTAAAATCGTGTCAGCTACTTGACAAGAGCTTAACAATCTGCTACACTGTTCTCGTCACCCCGACAAACACCGACATTCCCCGTTCGCGGGCGCATCCCCGCAGGACGGATGAAGCATAAGGAGAGAGTATCATGGCGAAAGAGTATCCGATCGTCGATAGCGTGGAGAGCTTCGAGGCAGCCCTCGCCCGCGTCCGCGCGGCACAGAAGGTCTATGCGACCTACACGCAGGAGCAGGTGGACAAGATTTTCAAGGCAGCTGCCCTCGCCGCGAACAACATGCGCATCCCGCTGGCGAAGATGGCGGTGGAAGAAACCGGCATGGGCGTGGTGGAAGATAAGGTCATCAAGAACCACTACGCCGCTGAATACATCTACAACGCCTACAAGGACACGCAGACCGTCGGCGTGCTGGAGCGCGACGAAGCGTTCGGCATGATGAAGGTTGCAGAACCGATCGGCGTCGTCGCGGCGGTCATCCCGACCACCAACCCCACGTCTACCGCCATTTTCAAGACGCTGATTTGCCTCAAGACCCGCAACGGCATCATCATCTCTCCCCATCCGCGCGCGAAGAAGTCCACCATCGCCGCCGCGAAGGTTGTGCTGGAAGCGGCTGTGGCAGCCGGCGCGCCCGAAGACATCATCTCCTGGGTTGATGTTCCCTCGCTGGAGCTGACCAACATGGCGATGAAGGAAGCCGACATCATCCTTGCCACCGGCGGTCCCGGCATGGTCAAGGCGGCGTACTCCTCCGGCAAGCCCGCGCTGGGCGTCGGCGCTGGCAATACGCCCGCGATTATCGACGAATCCGCTGACGTGAAGGTGGCCGTCAACTCCATCCTGCACTCCAAGACGTTCGACAACGGCATGATCTGCGCGTCCGAGCAGTCCACCATCGTGCTGGACAGCATCTACGACGCAGTGAAGGCGGAGTTCGCCAAGCGCGGCGCGTACTTCCTCGAAGGCGAAGAGCTGGACAAGGTGCGCAAGACCATCATCATCAACGGCGCGCTGAACGCCAAGATTGTCGGTCAGAAGGCGCACACCATTGCCAAGCTCGCGGGCGTGGACGTGCCGGAAACCGCCAAGGTGCTGATTGGTGAAGTCGAATCCGTGGATATTTCTGAAGAGTTCGCGCATGAGAAGCTCTCTCCCGTGCTGGCGATGTACCGCGCCAAGGACATCGACGATGCGTTCGACAAGGCGGAACACCTGATTGCTGACGGCGGCTACGGCCACACCTCTTCTATCTACCTGAACGCCGTCACCCGCAAGGATTTGATTGACCGCTTCGCCGCGCGCATGAAGACCTGCCGTATTCTCGTCAACACGCCTTCCTCTCAGGGCGGCATCGGCGACCTGTACAACTTCATGCTGCGTCCGTCGCTGACGCTGGGCTGCGGCTCGTGGGGCGGCAACTCCGTCTCCGAGAACGTCGGCGTCAAGCACCTGCTGAATGTCAAGACTGTTGCCATCCGGAGGGAGAATATGCTGTGGTTCCGTGCGCCTGAAAAGGTCTACCTCAAGAAGGGCTGCCTGCCTGTCGCCCTGAATGAACTCAAGGCAGTTATGGGCAAGAAGCGCTGCTTCATCGTCACCGACGCGTTCCTGTTCAAATCCGGCTTCACCAAGGCGATTACCGACAAGCTGGATGAGCTGGGCATCGTCCACACCACGTTCTACGATGTTGCGCCCGACCCGTCCCTCGCCTGCGCGAAGGAAGGCGCAAAGGCCATGACCTCCTTCCAGCCGGACTGCATTATCGCCATCGGCGGCGGTTCCGCGATGGACGCCGGCAAGATTATGTGGGTCATGTACGAGCATCCGGAAGTGGACTTCCTCGACATGGCAATGCGCTTCATGGATATCCGCAAGCGTGTGTACACCTTCCCGAAGATGGGCGAAAAGGCGTACTTCATCGCCGTCCCGACCTCCGCTGGCACGGGCTCCGAAGTCACTCCGTTCGCCGTCATTACCGATCAGGACACCGGCGTGAAGTACCCGCTGGCGGACTACGAGCTGCTGCCGAAGATGGCGATTGTGGACGCTGACATGATGATGTCCGCGCCGAAGGGCTTGACCTCCGCCTCCGGTATCGATGCGCTGACCCACGCGCTGGAAGCCTACGCCTCCATGATGGCGACGGACTTCACCGACGGTCTGGCGAAGCAGGCGGCTCAGCTGATTTTCGAGTATCTGCCCGCGTGCTACGACAACGGTCAGAACGAGCCGGTTGCCCGCGAAAAGATGGGCAATGCCGCCACGATGGCTGGCATGGCGTTCGCGAACGCATTCCTCGGCGTCTGCCACTCCATGGCGCACAAGCTGGGCGCGTTCCATCACCTGCCGCACGGCATCGCCAACGCGCTGCTGATTGAGCTGGTCATCCGCTACAACAGCGCCGAAGTTCCCACGAAGATGGGCACTTTCCCGCAGTACGCCTATCCGCACACGAAGCGCCGCTACGCTGAATTCGGCGAGTTTCTCGGCTTCAAGGGCGCGAATGACGACGAGACGGTGGAGAACCTCATCCGCAACATCCATGCCCTGAAGGAGCGCGTCGGCATCAAGAATACGATCCGCGACTACGGTGTGGACGAGGAGAAGTTCCTCGCGACGCTGGACGAAATGTCCGAGCAGGCGTTCGACGACCAGTGCACCGGCGCGAACCCGCGCTACCCGCTCATCAGTGAAATCAAGGAAATGTACCTCAAGGCATACTACGGCGAGTAATGCGCCATTCTCCCCGGCTTGGCAGGAATGCTTCTGCTGGGCCGGGCATTTTTGAGCACAAAAAATTTTGTCCGCTTGCAGGAATGTCGCATTTGGGCGGCGAATAGATATTTAGGACAAATATCGACTTTCGCGTTCTCCACTGCCGCTTTACCAACCAACAAGCGCAGGAGGGGGGCGAAGCAGTCCAGAGGGCGACCGCAGACTTCGTCTGTTTCCATTGCCCTCTGGTCACGTCCGCAGACGCAAATCCTCGCATAAACACGCGGACATTGTGTGATAGCGTCACCAACTCAATCGCGAAAAGGGAGTCCAGAGGGTCGAAGACCCTTTGGCAGGTCAAGGGCAGCGCCCTTGCGTCTCCCCCAATCAACACGCGGAAGAAGTAAGAAGAAGTCACCAACTCAATCGCGAAAATGGGAGTCCAGAGGGTCGAAGACCCTTTGGCAGGGTCGAGGGGCAGCGCCCCTCGCGTCTCCCTTTCGCTACTAAGAAAGGAGCTGCAAATATGCAGAACCGTACTCATACATGCGACGAACTGCGGCTGTCGGACGCGGGTAAGCGCGTGCAGCTGTCCGGCTGGATGGATAGCGTGCGCATTGTCAGCGCGAACCTCGCGTTCGTCATCCTGCGCGATTTCTACGGCACGACGCAGGTCGTTATTGACGACGAAGAGCAGATGAAAATCATCCGCAGCCTCAACAAGGAGAGCGTCATCTCCGTGACCGGCATCGTGCGCGAGCGCGACAACAAGAATCCGAAAATTCCCACGGGCGACATTGAAGTCGAGCCGGAGAAAATCGACGTGCTGGGGCGCTGCCGCTACAACGAACTGCCGTTCCAGATTAACCGCTCCCGCGAGGCGGACGAGAGCATCCGCCTGAAGTACCGCTATCTCGACCTGCGCAACCCCGATGTGAAGAAGAACATCGTCATGCGCTGCAACGTCGTCACCGCCCTGCGCCAGGCGATGAACGAGCACGGCTTCCTTGAAATCACCACGCCTATCCTGACGGCTTCGTCCCCTGAGGGCGCGCGCGATTACCTCGTTCCGGCGCGTAAGCATCCGGGCATGTTCTACGCCCTGCCGCAGGCGCCCCAGCAGTTCAAGCAGCTGCTGATGACCTCCGGCTTCGACCGCTACTTCCAGATTGCCCCCTGCTTCCGCGACGAAGACGCGCGCGGCGACCGCAGCCCGGGCGAGTTCTATCAGCTGGATATGGAAATGGCGTTCGCGACGCAGGAGGATGTGTTCAGCGTCCTTGAAGACGTGCTGCCGCCCATTTTCGCCAAGTACGGCACATACAACACCGCGTCCAGCGCGCCCTTCAAGCGCATTGCCTACAACGACGCGATGGAGCGCTACGGCTCGGACAAGCCCGACTTGCGCATTGATCTGGAAGTGCAGGATGTGACCGACCTCATCGGCGGCTGCGGCTTCCAGCCCTTCGAGGGCAACACCGTCAAGGCGGTTGTCGTCAGCGACATGACCGCGACCCGCAAGCAGATTGACAAGCTCTGTGCGGATGCCGAGGTCGTGACGGCGAATAAGGTCTACTGGTTCAAGCTGGATGAGAAGGGCGAAATCGCCGGCGGTATTGCGAAGTTCGTCAAGGAGCAGAAGAATGAACTGGTCGAAAAGCTGGGTCTGAAGCCGAACACGTTCGTTGGTCTGACCTGCGGCAAGAAGCTGGCGGCGCAGAAAACCGCGGGCGTGCTGCGCCGTCTGGTCGCTGATCTCTGCCCGGCGCATATCGACCGCGAAAAGTACGAATTCTGCTGGATTGTCGATTTCCCGATGTACGAAATCGGCGAGGAATCCGGCGAACTCGAATTCTGCCATAACCCCTTCTCCATGCCCAACGGCGGTCTGGAGATTCTGCAAAAGGCGGCGGCGGGCGAGGTTGACCCGCTGACCATCACGGCGTACCAGTACGACTTGGTCTGCAACGGCGTGGAACTGTCCTCCGGCGCTGTCCGCAACCATGACCCGGAAATCATGATTGAAGCGTTCAAGCTCGTCCGGCTGGGCGAAGAGGACGTGAAGGCGAAGTTCCCGGCGATGTACAACGCCTTCTGCTACGGCGCGCCGCCGCACGCGGGCATTGCTCCCGGTGTTGACCGCATGGTGATGCTGCTGGCGGGCGCGGAGACGATTCGCGAAGTCATCCCGTTCCCGATGAACAAGAACGCGCAGGACGTGATGATGGGCGCACCCGGCAAGGTGGATCAGAAGCAGCTGGATGAACTGCATATCGCCTGCACGAAAGTCGAAGAATAATCCGCACGCGGATGAGGAAACAATCCTCGTCCGCCTTTTTTCTGCCGAACGGGAAGAAACACGGATTGAACGCTTGTCAATCCGGCAAAACTATGGTATAATGGGATGAAACAAAGTCGGTAGACTGCGTTTTGCCATTTCCTGCGCGAAATCATGTGCTTTTGTGCGCAGGAGTTTGGATTGAAATTAGGAGGTGCATTTCGTTATGGCGCTGAAGAAGGATAATCTGCCCGTGAATGTCGATGTGGATACCGAGCAGGGGAGCAGCATCACCTACGCCAATGAAGTGGTCGCGATTATTGCGGGCGTCGCCGCCAGCGAGGTGGAGGGCATTGCGGGTATGTGCAATGTCTCCGGCAATCTGCTGGGCAAGAACCGCGCCGTGACCAAGGGCGTGAAGGTGGAAATCGGCACCGAGGAAGCCAGCGTGGATTTGTATGTCGTCATGGAGTACGGCACGCCCATCCAGAAGGCGGCGTATGACGCGCAGGAAAGCGTCCGCAAGGCGATTGAGACGATGACGAACCTGCATGTGGTGCGCGTGGATGTGCATGTGCAGGGCGTCAGCTTTGAAAAAGAGAACAATGCGCTGAACGCCGGTGCAAAGAAGGCGCTGGCAGAGGATAAGAAGGAAACGCCGCTGGTGGAAGCCCCTGAGAGCGAGGAAAAAGCGGTGGAAGATTCCGCGGAAGTGCCTGAAGAAGAGGGCAAGGAGAACTGATGCCTTCATACTGCCGGCAGGGTGTTTGCCTTGCCGGTTTTGAAGTTGCTATCCAATGTAAAAGCGAAAACGGCAAGCGAAGGAAACGAAAGGAGCGAACCGGGAATGAAGCGTCGTGTGAGCGATATTGTGGTGATGATGCTGTCCTTTTTAGTGCTGCTGGCGCTGGCGGCTGGAGCAGCGCTGATCGGCGTGGAAGCCGTGCAGGGTGAACAGTGGCAGATGCTCCGACTGACGGCGTGGCTGCAAGGAAGCGGCGTATGGGGCGGCATAGCATGTATTGCCGTGGCGGCGCTGGCATTGGCGCTGGCGTTTATGTGCCTGTGGCGCGTGTTCCCGCACCGCACGGCAAGCCAGCGCGGCTATGTGATGCAGAAAAATGAGAATGGCTCCATCGGAGTGTCAATTCGTGCTATCGAGGGGCTGATTCGCACTTGCATCGACAAGCATGAGGCAATTGCCAAGGCGGACATCACGGTCGAAGAGTGCCGCGACGGCATTGCGATTGGATTGCACATTATTCAGGCGGCAGGCGTGAATATCCCGCTGTCCGTCGGGGCGCTGCAAAAGCAGATTAAGCAGTATGTGACGGCGTGCACGGGCGTGGATGTGTACAAAATCCGCGTGATGGTGGAGAACGACGCAAGCATTCCGGTTGCGTCCACCTACGAGGTGCAGGACGTGACGCCTCTGCCGTCGGCGGAGGAAACGGCGGAACAGCCGATGGTCACGCCCCCGGCACAGCCCGTCGCGATTCCCGCGACCGAGCCGGAGCAGAAGCCGAAAGTGCCGGACACGTTCATTTCCCCGGAGGATGACGAGGACGACGAACGTCCGCTGCATCAGCGCCTGTTCGGCACGCCGGAGCAGCCTGCGTTTGTGCCCGCACCGCCGGAAGTGACGGAAGCGCCCGAAGTGGATGAAGTCGAGGCTGCCGAGGATGCCCAGGAAGAAACGGAAGCATCGGCGGAAGAAGCAGCTGCGGCAGAAGAATCCGCCGGGGAAACGGTGGACGCGGCAGACGACGGCGAAAAATCAGCAGAATAACAACAATACACATTTTTAGTGTGGAATAGGAGAGAAAAACAATATGGCACGGACGACTGCGCGTGCGGCGGTCATGCAGATGATTTTTGAACATTTGGCGGGCGGGGAAGGCGGCGAAGAGACGCTGCAAATGGTGTATGAGGCGCTGCGGAAGGAAGGACTTCCCGGCGTGGACAGCATTTCAGAGAACGAGCCGAGCGAATCCGACCGGGCGTACATCACCGAGGTGCTCGACGGCGTCTTGGCGCACCTCGATGAGCTGGATGAAGCGATTCAGGCTGCCAGTCCGCGCTGGGAAATCAGCCGGATGCCGCATGTGGATTTGACCATCCTGCGCATGGCGGCGTGGGAAATCCTCTACGAGGAGGGAATCCCCGGTCCGGTCGCCATCAACGAGGCAGTCAACCTTGCCAACCGCTTCTCCGAGCCGACGAGCGGCCGCTTCGTCAACGGCGTACTGGGTACGATTCTGCGCAGAAAGCAGGCGGAAAACCCGTGAGGCGCGTCATTGTCGGGCTTGACACAAGCTGCTACACCACGTCCGCTGCTGCCGTAACCGCGGAGGGCAATGTGATTGCGAGCTGCCGCAAGCTGCTGCCTGTTCCACAGGGACAGCGCGGGCTGCGGCAGTCGGAGGCGGTGTTCACGCATGTCCGTCAGCTGCCGGGGTTGATTGAGGAATTGTCGGCGTATTTGACGGATTGCGAAATCGTCGCGGTGTGCGCTTCCCGCCGTCCACGGGATGAGGAAGCGTCGTATATGCCCGTGTTTCAAGCAGGGGACGCACAGGGCCGCAGTCTGGCGGCTCTGCTTCGCGTTCCCTGTTTTGCTACGACGCACCAGCGCGGGCATGTGGAAGCCGCGAAGGTGGATAGCGGCGTGGCGGCGGGCGATTTGCTGGCAGTGCATCTCTCCGGCGGCACGACCGAAGTGCTGTCGCTGGTGGATGACCACCTGACGCTGCTTGGCGGGACGCTTGACCTCCATGCAGGGCAGGTGGTTGACCGCACGGGCGTGGCGCTGGGGCTGCCGTTCCCGGCGGGACCGCATTTGGAAGAGCTGGCGGTGCGCGGCACGGCGAGGGCGCTGCTGGCGGTCGCTATGGCGGACGGTGGGCTGTACTGCCACTTGTCCGGCGCGGAAACGCAGCTGCAGCGCTGGATTGTGCAGGGGACGATGCCCAAGGAGGACATTGCCCGCGAGGTGTACGACCTGCTGGCGCGGACAGTTTCGCGCATGGTGACGGCGGCATCCCAGCAGACGGGCATTCGTCAGGTGCTGATTGCGGGCGGTGTTGCGTCCTCGCGGCTCTTTCGGGAGCTGGTGACGCAGCGGACTGCCAAGCGTCAGCCGGATTTGCGCGTGCATTTCGGCCGCCCGGAGTATTCCGGGGACAACGCGGTCGGCGTGGCGCTCATTGGCGCAAGAAAATGGCGCGAACAGCAAACGCTGAAGGAGATAGAATATGGCAGCACAGATACTGGACGGTAAGGCGATTTCAGCGGAGCTTCGCGGGGCAATTGCACAGCGGGTGGCGCGCCTGCGCGAAAAGGGCGTCACGCCGGGATTGGCGGTGATTCTCGTCGGCGCAGACCCAGCCAGCCAGATTTATGTGCGCAACAAGAGCGTCGGGTGTGATCAGGTCGGCATCCACTCAGTGACCATCAATCTGCCCGAAACGACAACGCAGGACGAACTGGAGAAGCTGATAGCCCGTCTGAACGCGGACGACACCATCCACGGTATTCTGGTGCAGCTTCCCCTGCCGAAACACCTCGATGAGGCGGCAGCGCTGGCGGTTATCGCGCCGGAAAAGGATGTGGACGGCTTCCACCTGCTCAACGCGGGGCGGATGATGAGCGGACAGCCGGGCGTGGTTGCGTGCACGCCCAAGGGCGCAATGGAGATGATCCGCCGCACGGGGATTGACCTTGACGGCAAAGAAGCGGTCGTCGTCGGGCGGAGCAACATCGTCGGCAAGCCGATGGCGATGATGCTGCTGCAAGCGAACTGCACCGTCACCATCTGCCACAGCCACACGGTAAACCTCGCCCAGCACACGCGCAATGCGGATATTCTCGTCGCGGCGGTCGGCAAGCCGGGGTTCATCACCAAGAGCATGGTCAAACCCGGCGCGGTCGTCATCGACGTGGGCATCAACCGCGTGAACGGCAAGGTCGTCGGCGACGTGATGCCTGATGTGGCGGACGTTGCGGGCTACATCACGCCCGTCCCCGGCGGCGTGGGCAAAATGACGATTGTCGAGCTGCTGGAAAACACGGTGGAAGCGGCGGAGAAGCAGACGGCAAAATAAGCCGATACAAGTAGGAAGTGAAAGCGCCATGTCGGAGTGGGTTCTGGAGGTCAGCGAGGTCAACGAGTACGTCCGGCAGCTGCTGCAAAACGAGCCGGCGCTTCGCAAAGTCCGTTTGCGCGGGGAAATCAGCAACTTCAAGCGCCATTCGTCCGGGCATTGGTACTTTACCCTCAAGGACGAGCGGTGCCGAATCGCGGCGGTCATGTTCCGGCAGAACGCGATGCGCATGTCGATTCGCCCGATGGACGGAATGTCCGTCATCGTCAGCGGGCAGGTCGGGCTGTACAGCGAGGGCGGCAGCTACCAAATTACCTGCGACAGTATGCGTCCGGACGGCATCGGCACGCTGTATCAGCAGTTCGAGGCGCTGAAAAACCGTTTGGCGGCGGAAGGGCTGTTCGACGAGGAGCACAAGCGGCGCTTGCCGTATCGCCCGAAGAAAATCGCGGTCGTCACGTCGGAAACAGGCGCGGTGCTGCACGATATCTGCATGGTGTCGCGGGCGCGCGATCCCGGCGTGCCGCTGGTGCTGGTGCCGGTTCAGGTGCAGGGCGCAGGGGCGGCGGAGAGCATCGCGCAGGGCATTCGACGCGCGGCGAAAATCCCGGAGGTCGAGGTCGTCATCGTCGGGCGCGGCGGCGGCTCGATGGAGGATTTGTGGGCGTTCAACGAGGAAATTGTGGCGCGCGCGATTTATGACTGCCCGATTCCCGTCATCAGCGCGGTTGGGCATGAAACCGACTTCACGATTGCGGATTTTGTGGCGGACAGGCGCGCCGCCACACCGTCAAACGCGGCGGAAATGGCGGTGCCGGACTTGCGGGAGATTCTCGCGGGGCTGGATGGAATGCGGCAGCACTTGCAGACGGCGCTTTCGCAGCACTTGCAGGAAACGCGTCTGGCGCTGATGACACTGGAAAAGCGGCTGGCGGCGTGCGACCCGAACCAACGCTTGACGGCGCTGGAAAAGCGGCTCGGCGGCGCAAAAATGCGGCTGGAGCACCAAATGTCGCAGCGGATTTCGGCGCTGACCCCGCGATTGGGCATGGCGCGGATTCGGCTGGACGGCGCGGCGGAGCAGAATTTGCAGCGGAAAACGGAGCGGCTGCATCGACACAAGCTGCATTTGCAGGCACTGAACCCGGAGGCGGTGCTGGAACGCGGTTATGCGCTGGTGCTGGACGGCGGCAGGGTGCTGCCTGACCGAGCGGCGGCGCGGACGCATCCGCAGATGACGATTCGTTTCCGGGATGGCGAAATGCGGGTCATGCAGCCCGATAAGGAGGGTGCTTATGGCAGCGAAAAAGAAGCTGACGTTTGAAGAACGGCTTCAACAGGTGGAAGCACTGATTGCGAAGATGGAGAGCGGCGAAATGCCCTTAGAGGAAGCCATGCAGCAGTACGAAGCGGGGCTGAATGCGCTGAACGCCCTCGAAAAGGAGCTGACGGCGGCACAGCAGCGCTTGACGGTACTGCGGCAGCAAAGCGGCGAGGACATCGAGGTGCCGATGGAGGAACAGCAATGAAGACATACGCGGAATACCGCAAGCAGGTCGAAGAAGCGCTTTCGGGGCAGCTGCGGTCGCTGGGCGAAATCCCGGATATTCTGCTGAAGGCGATGGAGTATTCTCTGCTGGCGGGCGGCAAGCGGCTTCGCGCAGTGCTGCTGCTGGCATCATGCGAAGCCATCGGCGGTGATACGGGAAAGGCGCTGCCGTTTGCCTGTGCGCTGGAAATGATTCACACATACAGCCTGATTCACGACGACCTGCCTGCGATGGACAACGATGACCTGCGGCGCGGTCAGTTGACGAATCACCGCAAGTTCGGTGAGGACGTGGCGATTCTGGCGGGCGATGGGCTGCTGTCGGCGGCAATGGAGCTGATGGCGCGTCAGGCTGCGAAGCTGGCGAAGGCGGGGGATTGCTCTGGCGTGCTGGCGATGGAAGCGATTGCGCGTCACGCGGGCGTAACGGGCATGGTCGCTGGGCAGACGATGGATGTAACCGGCGAGGGCACGAAGCCGACGGCGGACAAGGTGCGCTACATCCACCTGCACAAAACGGCGGATTTGCTGACCGCCCCCGTGGAGGCGGGCCTGCTGCTGGCGGGCGCGACGCAGGATCAGGTGCAATATGGCTGCGAGTACGGGCAGCACCTCGGCATGGCGTTCCAGATGGTGGACGACCTGCTGGATGTCATCGGTACGGAGGAAGCGCTGGGCAAAAGCATTGGCAAGGACGTTGCGGAAGAGAAGCTGACGTGGATTGCCATTCGCGGCATCGAGGGCACGCGCGAGGACGCGGCACGGGAAACGGCCTTGGCGGTGGATGCGGCAGCGAAAATCGGCGGAGATATGAAATTTTTGCAAACCCTTGCACAAAGCACCCTGAACAGAGTACAATAAGAGACAGGATTCGTGCGCTTGCGCCGGATTGATTTATCATTCATCAAAAGGGAAGCGGAAATAAATGGAACTACACAACATTCTGGGGCTTTTCAGCAATCAGGTGCTGCTGTGCTGCATCACGGCGTGGTTCGTGGCGCAGGCGCTCAAAATTCCGACGTACTATCTGGTCGAAAAGAAATGGGACTGGCACCGCTTTTTCGGCAGCGGGGGAATGCCGTCGAGCCATACGGCGTTCGTCGTCTCCCTGACGCTGATGATTGGCGCGACGCGGGGCTTCGACAGCGCGATTTTCGCCCTGTCTTTCACGATGGCGGCGATTGTCATGTACGATGCGACGGGTGTCCGCCGCGAGACGGGCAAGCAGGCGGTTATCATCAACGAAATCGTGCAGAAGATGTTCGTCAATGGCGAAAGCATCACGGATGAGGAACTGAAGGAATTGGTCGGTCACACGCATGTCGAGGTCATCGGCGGCGTGATTGTGGGGCTTCTGACGGCAGGGCTGTTCCTGCTGTTTATGTGATTTGAGGAGGATTTACGCAAATGGATCGTTTTCTGGAGGAATCTGTAAGCAAACACCACCGCGCGGCGGAAGAGGTGCTGTACTACGCGTCATGGGTCGTGATGATTGTGTCTGCGATTCTGGCGTTCATGTACCTGAACGTCATGTTTTACAGCTTCAGCATCTCGATGCTGGTGATGACGCTGGTGTTCACGGGTATTGCGGTGTACATTTTCTTCTTCCATGACCGCCTGCGCACGGAGTACGACTACACGTTCACCAACGGCTCCATGGATTTCGCGCAGGTGTTCAACAACCGAAAGCGCAAAGCGCTGGGCAGCCTGAACGTGGCAAAGGTGGATGCGTTCGGCAAGGTTGCCAGCGGCAGTTTCCATCGGCATGTGTCCGCGCCGGGCGTGAAGCAGCTGCGCTGGTTCCTCAATCGCGACGCGGAGCTGTACTATTTCGCTTTCTCCAAGGACGGCAAGAAGTCCCTGATTGTGTTTGAGCCGAGCAAAGCCATGGTGGATAACATCCGCCACTATCTGCCCTTCGGCGCGTATCAGGAGAATTGACCGTGAAAACCATCTATCTGGATAACAGCGCGACGACGAAGCCCTCCGCCGCGGTGATTGCCGCGATGACGGACGCGCTGGAAAACGGCTGGTACAACCCGTCGGCGCTGTACCGCCCGGCCATGGATGCGGAGAAAGCCGTCGAGAATGCGCGTGAAATCTGCCTGAAAGCGGCAGGCGCGGCGAACCAGCGCATGGTGTTCACCTCTGGCGGCACGGAGGCGGACAATATCGCCATTCTGGGGCATTTGCGCACGAAGCATAAGCCGGGGCGGGTGCTGATGCTGTCCGTGGAGCATCCTGCGGTGCTGAACTGCGCACAGGAAGCTGAACGCATGGGGCACAAGGTTGTGCCGATACCAGTCGATCGCCGCGGCGTGGTGGATCTGCCCGCGCTGGAAGGCTTGCTGGGCGAGGATGTCCACCTGATTACGCTCATGCAGGTCAACAACGAGGTCGGCGCGGTGCAGCCCATTGCGGAAGTCGCCGCGCTGCGCGACCGCCTTGCGCCGAATGCCGCCATTCATGTGGACGGCGTGCAGGGCTTTCTGCGTGTGCCGCTCAATTTCAATGCGCTCAAAATCCAGTCCTACGCCTTTTCCGGGCATAAGATTCATGCCAGCAAGGGCATCGGCGGCTTGATTTTCCGCAAAGACCACAAACTGTCGCCCATCGTCTTCGGCGGCGGGCAGGAGGACAACCTGCGCTCCGGCACGGAAAACGTCCCCGGCATCATCGGGCTGGGCGAGGCGGTTCGCACTTATCCGCAGGGCGCGGCAGAGAAGATGATGGCGCTGAAAACCCGCCTGCTGACGGACTTGCAGGAGGCGATTCCCACGGCAAAGCGCAACGGCCCCGCACTGGATGACCCGCTCTGCGTGCCGCATATCTTGAGCGTCAGCCTGTCGCCTGTGCGAAGCCAGACAATGCTGTTCGCGCTGGAAGGCGACGGCATCTATGTCAGTGCAGGTTCGGCGTGCGCTGCGCATAAACAGAAGGTGTCCGGCGTGCTGACGGCGATGGGCTTGTCCCCGGCGGAAGCGGACTGCACGCTGCGGTTCAGTCTCTGCCCGGACAATACCGAGGCGGAAATGGATGATGTGGCGCAGTGCGTCAAGAAGCACTATGACCTGCTGAAAGCCTACGTCAGACGATAATATCTACATATTAAGGAGAGAAATTCCTGTGCGCAATTTGCTGCTTGTCCGTTATGGCGAGATTTTCCTGAAGGGGCAGAATCGCCCGCTTTTTATGCGCGCGCTGCTCAAGCGCATCAAGTACGCCGTCAAAGACCTCAGCGCGACGGTGCTGCTGCACGACGGACGCATTCTCGTGTCGGATTTTGACGATTTGGATGAGTGCATCCGCCGCGTGACAAAGGTGTTCGGCGTGCACAGCGTCTGCCCGGCGGTCGAAATGCCCAAAGACGATTTTGACGCCCTCTGCAATCAGGCGGTTGCCATGATGGCGGATTTGTCCGGCACGTTCCGCGTGACGGCGCGCCGCTCGGACAAGAACTACTTCATGGATTCGCCCGCCATCAACATCGAAATGGGACACCGCATCCTGACGGCGAACAAGAACCTGTCTGTGGACGTGAAGAAGCCCCAGCACACCATGAACGTGGAAATCCGCGACATGGCGTACCTGTATGTGAAGGTGATTCCGGCGGTCGGCGGTATGCCCGTCGGCACGAACGGCCGCGCGACGCTGCTGCTTTCCGGCGGCATTGACAGCCCGGTCGCAGGGTGGATGATCGCTAAGCGAGGGGTGCATATCAACGCGGTGCATTTCCACTCTTATCCATACACGTCTGACCGCGCGAAGGAAAAGGTGCTGGATTTGGCGCGCATTTTGTCCGAAAGCTGCTGCGGCATCCGCGTCCACATCGTGCCGTTCACCAAAATCCAGATGGAAATCCACGAAAAGTGCCCCGAAGAGTACACGACGCTCATCATGCGCCGCTTCATGATGCGCATTGCCGAAAAGGTGGCGCGTCAGGAGAACAGCGAGGCGCTGATTACCGGCGAATCGGTCGGGCAGGTCGCCAGCCAGACGATGACGGCGCTCGGTACGACCGATATGGTGGTGGATATGCCTGTTTTCCGCCCGCTGATTGGCTTTGACAAGGAAGAAATTATCGCCGTGAGTGAAAAAATCGGCACATTCGAGACGTCCAGCCTGCCCTACGAGGACTGCTGCACGGTCTTCACACCGCGCCATCCCGCGACGCACCCGAAGATGGAGAAAATTCTTGAAGGCGAGAGCAAGCTCGACATCGACGGGCTGATTGATGAAGCCATAGCGGGCATCGAAATCGTCTGCTGCTGATTACGGCATCATATTCAGAAACACCGTCAGGGGCAGCCCTGAAATGCCCAGCGCGCCTGTCAACAACGATGAAATCGGATTGATGCCGACGTGCGGCAGGGGCAGCAGATTCCACGCCATCAACAGCACAGTGCCAAACGTCCAGCAGTTCAGCAGCCGCGCGCCCCAAGTGCCGGGGCGATAGCAGCGGCAGAGCAGCAGCGTCAAAACGAAAGCGGGAAGCAAAATCCACATACAAATCTCCTCCTTTGTAAGAAGAGTGTATGCGGAAGCGGAAAAACAATCTTGCCATTTCGTGCCGAACGTGGTATGATAGACATTGGGGATTTTCTGACGAGCCGGAAGGGGCGGAATGGCATGGCGGAGGATTTTGTGGCGCTGATGCAGGCGATTGCGCCGGAGATGGCGGAAGCAATGGCGCGCCGTGCCATGGTGCTGACGGCGATTGCGGAATCAGCCCCGGTTGGGCGGCGGCAATTGGCGCTCCGGCTGAATCTGGCGGAAAGGGAAGTGCGCGCGGACGTGGAGAAGCTCCGCGATGCTGGCCTGATTACGCTGGACAAAGCCGGGATGAATCCGACGCCGAATGCGTCCCGCTGGCTGGAAAGTGCCCGCAGCTTCGCCCGGCAGACGCAGGGCCTGACCGCGCTGGAAACGGCGCTGATGCAGGTTCTCCCGGTGAAAACCGTTTTCGTTGCGCCGGGGGATGCTGATGCGGATGTGCGTGTACTGTCCGACGTGGGGCGGCTGGCGGCGCAGGGCGTGCGGCAATTGCTGCATTCCGGGTCGACGCTGGCAGTCACGGGCGGTTCGACCATCGCGGCGACGGCACACGCCATGCAGAGCAGCGCTCCCATGAACGTCATGGTCGTTCCCGCACAGGGCGGCTTCGGGCGTGAAGTGGAAACGCAGGCGAACACGCTGGCGGCGGAAATCGCCCAGCGGCTCGGCGGACATCATCGGCTGCTGCATCTGCCTGACCACATGGACGAGCAGGCGAAGCAGGAAATGCTGCGGCTGCCTGAAATCCGCGAGACGATGGAGCGCATCCAGCGTGCGGACATTATCCTGCACGGCATCGGCTGCGCGCAGGAGACGATGAGTCGCCTGCCCGTGGAGCAGGTGCGCCTGCTGATGAAGAAGGGCGCGGTCGGGGAGTCCTTCGGCGCGTATTACGACCGGGATGGGCAGTGCCTGCTGAAATCATCCGGCGTGTGCGTCGATTTGGCGCGCCTGACGCCAGACTGCCGCATGATTGCGGTCGCGGCGGGCGCAAAGAAGGCGACAGCCATCATCTCTGTCCTGCGGCATGATTCGCATACGCTGCTGGTGACGGATGAGGGTGCGGCAAAGCAGATGCTTGCCATCCTCAAAACAAATTCGGGTTGTTCGTCAGTCACCGATGTGTGACGGACGTTCTCAATAAAAGCAACCAAAAGAGCAATCTTGAAGGAGTGTGCATCAACAATGGCTAAGAAAACGATTGACGACATCAAGGTTTCTGGCAAGAAGGTGCTGGTTCGCTGTGACTTCAACGTCCCCATGAAGGACGGCAAGATCACCAACGACAAGCGCATCGTGGCCGCGCTTCCTACCATCAAGAAGCTGATCGCTGACGGCGGCAAGGTCATCCTGTGCAGCCATCTGGGCAAGCCGAAGAACGGCCCGGAAGAGAAGTTCTCTCTGGCACCCGTGGCGGTTCGCCTGAGCGAACTGCTGGGTCAGCCCGTCGTGTTCGCCAATGACGACACGGTGGTCGGCGAAAACGCCAAGGCTGCTGTGGCGGCGATGAAGGACGGCGACGTCGTGCTGCTGCAGAACACCCGCTTCCGCAAGGAAGAAACCAAAAACGTCGAGGAGTTCTCCAAGGAACTGGCTTCCCTGGCGGACTGCTATGTGGATGACGCGTTCGGCTCCTGCCACCGCGCACACTGCTCCACCGAGGGCGTGACGAAGTTCCTGTCCCCGTGCGTGGCAGGCTATCTGATCGGCAAGGAACTCGCCGTGATGGGCAAGGCGCTGGAAAATGCGGATCGTCCGTTCGTCGCGGTGCTGGGCGGCGCGAAGATTGAGGACAAGCTGAATGTCATCAACAACCTGCTGGAAAAGGTTGATACGCTGATTATCGGCGGTGGCATGGCGTTCACCTTCCTGAAGGCGAAGGGCTATGAAATCGGCAAGTCCCTGCTGGACGAAACCAAAATTGATTACTGCAAGGACATGATGGCGAAGGCTGCGGAAAAGGGCGTTCAGCTCCTGCTGCCGGTTGACACCGTGTGCATCAAGGACTTCCCGAACCCGATTGACGCGCCGGTTGACACTGTGACCGTCGATGCGGACGCGATTCCGGCGGACATGGAAGGCTGCGATATTGGCCCGAAGAGCCGTGAGCTGTTCGCGGCGGCTGTGAAGTCCGCCAAGACGGTTGTGTGGAATGGCCCGATGGGCGTGTTCGAGAACCCGACGCTGGCTGCCGGCACGCTGGCGGTTGCGCAGGCAATGGCGGATTCCGATGCGGTGACCATCATCGGCGGCGGCGACTCTGCGGCGGCTGTGGAGCAGATGGGTCTGGGCGACAAGATGACCCACATCTCCACTGGCGGCGGCGCTTCGCTGGAATACCTCGAAGGCAAGACGCTGCCCGGCGTTGCGTGCCTCGACGAGAAGTAATTTTCATGGGCAAGACCGTCCCTGCCAACCGCAGGGGCGGCTTTGTCCTGCCAAAATCCCTGCACGCCCACGCGGACACAGTATGGAGAAGTCACCAACTGAATCGCGAAAAGGGGTCAAGGGGCAATTGCCCCTTGCAGGGTCAAGGGACAGAGCACCTTGTGGGGTCTGGGGCAACGCCCCAGTCGTACTTTTAATTATGAGGTGATTGGAATGCGTAAGGCGATTATTGCGGGTAACTGGAAGATGAATAAGACCCCCGCGGAAGCGGCGGCGCTGGTCAATGACTTGAAGCCCCTCGTGAAGGACGCGAGCTGCGACGTGGTCGTGTGCGTCCCGGCGGTGGACATTGCGGCGGTCAAGGCGGCGGCGGAAGGCTCGAACATCCATGTGGGCGCGGAGAACGTGCACTGGGCGGCGTCCGGCGCGTACACCGGCGAACTGTCCGCGGAGATGCTCGTGGCTGCTGGCGTGGAATACGTCATCATCGGCCACAGTGAGCGCCGCCAGTACTTTGGCGAAACCGACCAGACGGTCAACAAGCGCGTGCTGGCGGCTGTCGCGGCGGGGCTGAAAGTCATCCTGTGCGTCGGCGAAATGAAGGACGTGCGTGAAGCAGGCGCGACCGACGGCTTGGTGGATTATCAGACCATCATGGCGCTGAACGGTCTGACCGCCGAGCAGGTGGCGGACGTCGTTATCGCTTACGAACCCGTTTGGGCGATTGGCACCGGTCTGACCGCGACCGACGAGCAGGCGAATGAGACCATCGGCGTCATCCGCAAGGCGGTTGCCCGCAAGTATGGTCAGGAATGCGCCGACAAGGTGCGCATCCAGTACGGTGGATCGATGAATCCCAAGAACGTCAAGGGCTTGATGGCGCAGCCCGAAATCGACGGCGGCCTGATTGGCGGCGCGTCCCTGAAGGCACCCGACTTCTCTCTCGTCGTGAATTACGACAAGTAAGGCAAGTCGTATTGACCATCCGCACGGTCAGTTCTACGCTGACCGTGTTTTTTTTGTGTACTTTGAATAAAAGTGCCGCGTTAAAACATGACTTTTTGCCGCCTTTGTGCTATGATAATTAAGGAATACACGAATGCTATTTCCTGCATTCACCTGCGCCATGTGCTTGCATCTTGGCGCATTCTCATTTGGAAATAGTACAAGGAGTTATCATTATAATGAAGAAAACGTTTTTCCCAGCGCATCTTATCGGCACGGTCAGCGCGCCAGCGTCCAAATCCGAAGCGCATCGGCGCATGATTTGCGCAGGGCTGACCCAAGGTGAAACGATGCTGACCGGCTTTATGGATTCTGCGGACATGGCGGCGACGATGCGCTGTCTCGGTGCGCTTGGAAGCACCTTCAACCGCGACGGCGACACCCTGACCATCAGCGGAATGCAGGGGAAAATTGCGAAAATGCCCGTGATGGACTGTGGCGAAAGCGGATCGACCCTGCGCTTTTTTGTGCCGATTGCGCTGACGGTGGCGGGCGGCACGGTGTTCCGAATGCATGGGCGGCTCGGTTCACGCCCGATGGACGTGTACCGCGATCTGTTTGTGCCGCGCGGGGTGCGCTGGTATATGGGCGTGGGCGCGGACGGCGCGGCAGAACTGACCGTGCGCGGCAAAATGGAGCCGGGCGACTATGTGCTGCCGGGCGACGTGTCCAGCCAGTTTGTGTCGGGGCTGCTGTTTGCGCTGCCGCTGCTGCCGGGCAATTCGACGCTGACGGTGCAGCAGCCGGTGGAAAGTGAGAGCTACATCCGCATGACCATCGAGGCTATTGCCGCCAGCGGCATCGAGGTGCAGGAAGGCAGCGCGTTCAGCTGGCGGATTCCCGGTCATCAGCAGTACAAAAGCCGCTCGTGCCACTTGAACGGCGATTATTCGCAGGCGGCGGTGCTGTGCTGCGCGGGTGCGCTGGGGCATGATATCACCGTCACGCATCTGTCGCCCGTGACGACGCAGGGCGACCGCGCGATTCTCCACCACCTGATGGCGCTGGGCGCAACGGTGGAGGAGAGCGACAACCACATCCGCGTGAAGGCGGACAAACTGCACTGTGCGACGCTGGACATGCACGACTGCCCGGACATTGCGCCGATTCTGGCGCTGACGGCGCAGCTTGCGGAAGGGGAGTCGCGCCTGACGCACTGCGGGCGGCTGCGCCTGAAGGAGTGCGACCGGCTGGCGGCAACGGTGGAAATCCTGAACCTACTGGGCGGCAATGCACAGGCGGATGGTGACGACATTGTGCTGCACGGCGTGAAGCAGCTGCGCGGCGGCGTGACGCTGCCGAACTACGGCGACCACCGCATGGTCATGCTTGCATCCATTGCGGCGACGAAGTGCGAGCTGCCCATTGAGATGGACGGCATTGAAGCGATTGACAAATCGTGGCCGGAGTACCTGAAAGTTTATCAGATGCTGGGAGGAAAGTGCGAATGAGCAGCGCTTTCGGGCAGTATTTGAAGCTGTCGATTTTTGGTCAGAGCCATGGTGAAGCGCTCGGCGTGACGCTCGATGGCTTTCCGGCAGGTATGACGATTGACATGGAGCAGCTTCTTGCGGAAATGGCGCGCCGTGCGCCGGGGCAGAGCCTGATGACGACCGCACGCAAGGAGCCGGATGCGCCGGAGTTCTTGTCAGGTGTGCTGAACGGGCGGACGACGGGTCAGCCGATTTGCGCCATCATCCGCAACACGAATCAGCGCTCGAAGGACTATGGCGATGGCGTGGATTTGGTGCGTCCGGGTCATGCGGATTACACCGGGCATGTGCGCTACTTCGGTTTTGAGGATTGGCGCGGCGGCGGCAGCTTCTCCGGTCGGCTGACGGCGGGGATTGTGCTGGCAGGCACACTGTGCAGCCAGTATCTGGTACATCAGGGCGTAAAAATCGCCTGCCACATCCAGCAATTGGGCGATGTGCGGGATGCGTCATTCCTGGCGGCAGATGCGGCGGCGGACTATGCGTTCCTCAAGGGGATGCACCTGCCCGTGCTGACGGCGGGGCTGAATCAACAGATGGAAGAAACGGTGCTGGCGGCACGGGATAAGCAGGATTCCGTCGGCGGCGTGCTGGAGTGTATGGTGACGGGGCTTCCGGCAGGGCTGGGCGCGCCGTTCTTCGATAGTGTCGAGAGTGTGCTGAGCCACTTGCTGTTCGCGATTCCGGCAGTCAAGGGCGTTGAATTTGGTGAGGGCTTCGGTTTTGCATCCATGCGGGGGAGTCAGGCGAACGACCCGTTCCGCATGGAAAACGGCGAAGTTACGACGGAAAGCAATCATTCCGGCGGCATCAACGGCGGCATCACGAACGGAATGCCGGTGATTTTCCGCTGCGCCGTGCGCCCGACCCCCTCCATCAGCCAGAAACAGCGGACAGTGTCCCTGCGCACGGGCGAAAACGCGGACTTGGAGATTCATGGACGGCATGACCCATGCATTTTGCCGCGCGCCGTGCCGGTGGTGGAGGCGATGGCAGCAATTGGCATGATGGAACTGTGGAAGGAGCGAGCAGCGTGTCTGGATGGGTCGAAGTGATTGCGTTTCCAGGAACGAGCGGAAGTTTTTCCGGCGCGGCGGCACAGGAAGCGTTCCCGAACGGGCAGTGTGCCGGTTTCCCGACCTTCCCGGAGGCAGCGAAGGCGGTCATCGAGGGGATGGCGGATTATGCGCTGCTACCGGTGGAGAATTCCTTTGCAGGTGCTGTGCTGCCGACGTATTCGCTGCTGGAAAAGCTTCCGCTGCATATTGTCGGGGAGACGATGAAGGCGGTGCGCCACAACCTGTTAGGCGTGCCGGGAGCGACGCTGGCGGGAATTCGGCGGATTGCGAGCCATCCACAGGCGATTGCACAGTGCGACGTGTTCCTGCAGGGACTGAAGGGCGTGCAGATTACGCCCTCGGAAAACACGGCGATTTCCGCGCGGGACGTGGCGGCACAAGGCGACCCGTCATATGCGGCGATTGCGAGCGAGGAGGCGGCGCGCAGTTTCGGGCTGATTGTGCTGGCGAAAAACATACAGACCAGCAGTGCAAACACGACGCGCTTCCTGATTCTTTCGCGCACTGAAACGCCGCTGGCAACGCCGAGCAAGGCGACTGTCGTCTTTACGGTCAAGAACGAGGTTGGCGCGCTGGTGCGGGTGCTGGCGTCGTTCGCGGAAAGCGGGCTGAACATGTCGCGCATCGAGAGCCGCCCCATGCCGGAAACGCCGTTCCAGTATTTCTTTTCCGCGGATTTTGAGGGCCGCATGGATGCGGAGCACCTGTCGCGCGCCATGGAAGCAGCCCGCCCGTACACCTGCGAACTGCGGCTCTTAGGCGTCTACCCGAAGGCAATTCCACCGAAAAGGGAAAATGAAGCGAATAATTCGTGAAAAATTGCAAAAATGGGGTTGACAAAGCCGAAAAAAAGTGTTATTATAATATAGCTGTCAGGAACGGAAACGCTTCCAAACAAAGCGCTTTCGGCACAGCGTGTGGGCCCGTAGCTCAGCTGGATAGAGTGTTTGACTACGAATCAAAAGGTCGTGGGTTCGAATCCCGCCGGGCTCACTCATTACAGTGAACCGCTCGCTGCTTCCTGACACGCACATGGGCCCGTAGCTCAGCTGGATAGAGTGTTTGACTACGAATCAAAAGGTCGTGGGTTCGAATCCCGCCGGGCTCATCACAGAGGCACAGCCGTAAGGTTGTGCCTTTTTGCGTACTGTAATGGCGTACTTCCGCTGTATTCTTTTGCCGCGTGCGTTGACGCTGTCCGCTGAAAATGCTACAATAGAAACAAATCATAGGGGAGGAAACAACATGAACATCGGGATTCTGGGTGCGGGTAATATCGCCGGGTCGATGGCGCGCACCATTTGCGGGATGGCGGCGCAGGGACGCCCCGTCACGCTGTGCGCGGTCGCATCGAGGTCGCAGGAGAAGGCGGATGCGTTCGCCAAGGCGTATGGCATCCCACGCGTGTACGGCAGCTATGCGGCGATGCTAAGCGACCCCTTGGTGGAGTTGGTTTATATCGCCACGCCACACAGTCATCACGCGGAGCAGATTCGCCAGTGCGTTGCGGCGGGGAAGCCGGTGCTGTGCGAAAAATCGTTTACGGCGAACGCGAAGCAGGCGGAAGACGTTCTGCGGGAAGCGGAAGCGGCGGGTGTGTACGTCGCGGAAGCCATCTGGACGCGCTATATGCCCGCGCGGGGGATGATTGCGGACATCATCGCGTCCGGCGAAATCGGCGAGCCGCGGTTCTTGTCCGCCAATCTGGCGTATGATGTGGAGCACAAGGAGCGTATTAGCCAGCCGGAATTGGCGGGCGGCGCACTGCTGGACGTGGGCGTGTGTCCACTGAATTTCGCGTCGATGGTGTTCGGCAACGACATTGTGCGCGTTGAAAGCAGCGTGCAGAAGCTCGGTACGGGCGTTGACCGTACGGAGAACATCACTTATTTCTACCGCGATGGCAAAATGGCGCAGTTGATGGCATCCGTTGCCTTCAATTCTGACCGGCGCGGCATCGTCTATGGCACGAAGGGCTTCCTGACGGTCGATAACGTCAACAATCCGCACGAAATCGCGCTGTATGACAAGAATCAGCGGGAAACACCGCGGGAGGTTCGCCCTGTGCCGGCGCAGATTACGGGCTACGAGTATGAGGTGGAGGCGTGTCTGCGCGATATTGCCGCCGGGCAGCTCGAACCTGCCGAAATGCCGCACGCGGAGACGCTGGAAATCATGCGGCAGATGGATGCGCTGCGGGCCGCGTGGCAAATCCGATATCCGTTTGAGGAATCAATAATTGCAAGGGAAGAATAATGTGGAAGAATTGATGATTCGCCGGGCGGTGGATGCCGATATTCCGGAGCTGGACAGGCTGCTGTTTCAGGTGCATCAGGTGCATCACGAGGCGCGTCCGGATTTGTTCAAGGCGGGCGCGAAGAAGTATACCGACGCGCAATTGAAGGCGATTCTGGCGGACGACAAAACGCCCGTGTTCGTGGCGGAGCGCGGCGGCGCGGTTGTGGGCTACGCGTTCTGCATCCACAAGCAGTTCGTGAACGACAACAACATGACTGACATCAAAACGCTCTACATCGACGACCTGTGCGTGGATGAACGGGCGCGCGGCGGGCATATCGGCACGCGCCTGTGCGAATATGTGCTGGACTTTGCGCGTCAGCAGGGGTATTACAACGTGACGCTGAACGTGTGGGCGGACAACGTAAACGCGCGCAAGTTCTACGAGAAAATCGGGCTGCGCGTACAGAAAATCGGGATGGAAAAGATTCTATAAGAAAGGGGAGCATCCGCGAAAGATGCTCCTTTTTGCTATTCTGATTTTTCTTCCTGCCTCCGTGGCTGATCGCGCATTTCGCTCGGCGTCATGCCGTAATACTTCTTGAACGCGCGGCGGAAGCTGGTCGGGTTGGTGTAGCCGAGGTCGGCATAGAGGACGGTCAGGTTGCAGTCCCCGCTGGTCAGCCGCCGCGCCGCTTCGTTCATACGCAGGCGCTCCAGATAGACGCTGAAATTCTGCCCGGTTTTCTCCTTGAACATATGGCTCAAGTAGGTGTCACTAATGTTGAAGCGGTCGCCGACTTTACTCAGGCATAGGCTGGGGTCGGTGTAATTCTCCTGCAAATAGCGCTCAACATCGGGAATCGGCGTGGATGGCGACGATACCTTCACAAAGAACTCGCACAGGCACAGCGCGTCATCCTCCAATTGCGCGAACGTCGGCGCCGGGCTGTACAGGCGCTCATCCAGCTTCTTCAATTTCGCCGCCATCTCCTCCGACTGCGGCGGAAGCACCTGAAAGCGCGCTTTGAACAGCGTGTTCTTCAGGTCAGAAAGCAGCATGTTCAGCAGCGGCAGGGGCAGAATGCGCTCCTCGACGTTCTCGCGGTGGATGAGCGCGAACATGTCCGTCGTCTGATCCTTGTTGCCGGTGGTGATAAAGTGCAGCAGCTTCGCGGAAATCTCGATGGGGTAGTACCAGCTCTGCGTGTCTTTGCGGATGAAGTCGTAGGGGAGGAAGATATGGTGCTTGGCGGTGTAACGGGAGGCGGCGCGCGCCTGCTCGTAGCTTTCCCACAGCCGAGACGGCTGCGTGCAGCGGCTGCCCACGCCCGCGTAGAACCACAACCCGGCATCCGCCAATTCGTCGTGCAGCTGAACCACATGCTGCTGGAGTGTTGAGAAGGAATCTGCGTCATCGTTGGCGTATGTTGCCAGCACGACAAATTCGCCCGCCAGCGTCGCGTAGTAGTATAGCGGATACGCGCCGGACAGGTGACGTTCCAGTGCTTCAGTGATGGTGTCATACTCCACCTTCGGATCGGCAACCTCAGAATCCTGCCGATTCGCGACGCAGAACAGCACATAATGGTGGACGTCGCCCGTCAGCCCGAGCGATTCCATCATATATTGGAACTCATCCTGCGACGCGACATGTCCCGACAACAGCTTGCGCAGGTACGATGCATTGATGACCGGGCGCTGCGCGTCGATTTCGCGCTGCAGCTGCGCGTTCGCATCCTCTGCCTCGCCAAGCTGTGTCGTCAGCTGACGAATCGGCTTCATGGCGCGGCGAATCAGCTGGATGATGACCAGCGCGCCGACCACGAGCGCGGCGAGAAAAATCAGCAGATAGATGCGCAGAAACTGCCCTGTCGCCTGATTTGCCAGACTGTTCGGCAGCTGCAGCAGATACTGCCGCCCGGAAGGACTTACGCGGCGAAGAATCCGGTAATCGCCTTGAAACGCCGTTTGATTCGCATCGAAGGTGAGGGGAGACAGCGCAACCGCATTGCCGACGCTGAAAAGCGGCGTACCATCGGCAGAAAGCACATACACGGCGGCATCCGCGATATTTTCAGGCAGCAGATATTCCCGGAGCGCACTGCCGTCCAGCTCAAACGCCACGACGACGGGCATCGACGGCAGCTGTGCGCCGCTGATATCCATCAAGACCGCCAACTCGCCGCTGCGCCCGGAAAACTGCCCGTAATCAACAAACGTCGGTTTGACGGTCGCACTTTCCATTGCCGCAAGCCAATTTTCGTACTCGCTGGCGCGGAAAGAGCGTGTGCGGCGGTAGTACAACTCCGCTGGAACAGACTCGCTTGACGTCAGGATATGGTTGGATTCCTTCAAATACAATGTCGAGCGGATGACGGGCAGGCTGATCAGCCCGTACTGCCGGATGGTCAGGTTCTGCATCATGCGGTAGGCGGCGAGAACGTAGTTTGCATCCGTCTCGTCATGCATGTTCGACAGGCGCAGGAGCGTTGCGTCCGTGCGCAATTGCAGGGAGTAGTCGCTCATCAATTGCAGCTGGCTTTCCATGCCGCTGGACACGCGCGTGAGGTGGCTGCGCTGCTGCTGCCAGTAGCTGTCGCGGACGCGGCTGTCATAGGTGAAGCCGATGATGACAAGCAGCGCCAAGCAGACAAACAGGAACATCGTATAGGAAAAGGCAATCCCGGAGGCACGTCCAAGGCGCGCGCGAAGGTTTTGCCACGGTTTCTTTCGGGTCAAGAAATTCACCCTCGTCTCTCAAAAATTCGGGAGGCAACCAGATTTTCAACAGAAAGCGCAAAGATACTTTCCATTGTTATTATACCAGAAAACTCGGATTTTTCAAGGGGTTGCGGGGGCAGGGTACAATTTTTGACCCCTTGAATCACCAGAAATGTACCCCGACGGAAAGAATTGTGCCTTGCGCGGAAAGCGCTTTCATGCTATGATGCAATCAACGCAAAGGCGACGGCGGACAACGCCGGGGCAAGCCGATGCAAAAAGAAAGGAAGGGTTCCAAGATGAAGAAGCTCCTCGCAATGGCGACCTCTCTGGCGCTGCTGGCTACGAGCGCGATCGTTCCGATGACGGCGGCTGCCGCAGAGGAAAAGGAAGTAACCAAGCCTGAAAAGATTACCATCATGGTTGACACCACGCTGGTCAATCAGGCGAATGGCCGCGACGCTTTTGAAGCGCGCTGGGAAGAATTGACGGGCATCGATCTCGTCATCAACCAGCCTGACCACTCCGCTTACTACGACGTCATGCAGCAGACGATGGCTGACCCCGACCAGTGGCCGGACGTGCTCATCATGTCTTCTACCTATTATTCCGACTTCGCGGCGAACGGCGCGCTGTGGGATATGACCGAAGCGTGGGAGAATTCCAATACGAAGAACTCCGGCCGCTTCACCGGCGACAGCGTTATCGAAGGCTTGAAGATTAACGGTCGCCTCTACGGCTTCTCTCCTGCCCGCGGCAACGGCTGCGTCACCTACGTCAAGAAGGCGTGGATGGACAAGGCTGGCATCACCAAGGCGCCTACCAATTGGGAAGAGTACGCTGCCATGCTCGACGCCTTCTCTAAGCTGGGCGTGGATGGCAAGACCACTTACGGCACGTCCGCTGCCGGCTTCATCGGCAACGAAGCGCCCTACACCAACTACCTGCCGGAATTCTATCAGGATGCGTATCCGTCTTTCATCCTCAAGGATGGCGTGTATGTTGATGGTTTCACCCAGCCGGAAATGGAAGCTGCGCTGGCACGCCTGAAGGAAGGCTACGACAAGGGCTGGATTGACCCCACCACCCTGACCAACTCCACCAAGGACTGCCGCAATAAGTTCTACGACGAGCAGTTCGGCGTGTTCACCTACTGGGCGGGCACTTGGGCAACCAACCTCAAGACCAACCTTGAAGCGAATGGCCATGACTCTGAACTGATTGCGCTGCCCCCGATTGCGGAAGTCGGCGCGTACTTCGACCGCATTCCGCCGGTCTGGTGCATCACCTCTACCTGCGAGAATCCGGAAGGCGTGTTCGCCTATTTCATCGACACCATGCTCGACGGCGGCGATATGCAGATGCTGTGGACGTATGGCGCGGAAGGCACCCACTGGTCTCGTGCGGCGGAAACCGTGCTGGACAAGACCTATGAAAAGGGCACGTTCCACTTCCTCGAAAACCTCGAAAAGGCTGGCACCCTGTACACCAAGAATCACATCGACCCGATGCTGAGTCTCGCTTCCTTCGCGGAAGGCTACCCGGATCCCAAGTCCGTCAAGGAAGAAGCCCGTGCGGCATCCGAACTGTTCAACGCCAACTCCAAGCTGGCCGCCATCGTGCCGACCACCGAAGAAATGGGCGAATACGGCGCGGAACTGACCCAGAAGAAGAACGAACTGATTGCCAACGTCATCATGGGCAAGCTGACCTATGAGCAGGCGATGGAGCAGTTTGAATCCGAAGGTTACGCTGCGCAGTCTCAGGAAATCGTTGATAGCCTGAACGCGCTGCTGAACAAGTAATCACAACCCATTCCGCCGGGGACGGTTGGCATCCGCTGACCGTCCCCGAGACGGGATAGAGTGTGTTTCTAAAATGAGACCGGTGCAGTTTCGAGCAGATTTTCTTGCAATTCAAGGATGAAAACCGAAGGTTTACTGGCGGTAAATCGAGGTTTGAAGACGCAGAAGTGCAAGAAAAGATGCCGAAAATGCTGCCGGGCGAATTTAGAAACACACTCTAAGCCAATCAGCACATTTTTTTCATGGAGGGGACTACCTGATGCAAGCGCCAGCGCAGATAAAGCATCGCAAGGCACCGCTGAAAACGCGGCTGTGGAACTACAAATGGTTCTATGTGATGTTCCTACCGGTTTTTGTGGCACTCATCGTTTTCCATTACCTGCCGATGTTTGGCATTTCGCTTGCCTTCTTCCGGTATCAACCCAGCAAAATCGCGAACCCGCTTGAGTTCACCGGGCTGGCAAACTTCCAGAAGCTGTTCAGCCGTCCACAGTTCTGGTCGTCCTTCACCAACACGTTGGAAATCTCCATTATCAAGCTGCTTCTGAACACCTTCATGGCGGTCATCATTTCGCTGCTGCTCAACGAAATGGTCTCCACGAAGATGAAGAAGCTCTCGCAGACCATCATCTACCTGCCGCACTTCATGTCGTGGGTCGTTACCGCCGGCGTCTTCGGGATGCTGTTCGCGCCCACGTCTGCAGGTCTTGTCAATCAGGTGCTCATCCAAATGGGGCTGATTGACAAGGAAATCTACTTCTTGGGTGACAATGACTGGTGGCGTTTCAGCTACTACATCATCAACATTTGGCATGACACCGGCTGGGGAACGATTATCTTCATGGCGACCCTGACCGGCATTGATCCCGGCATCTACGAAGCCGCCTCGATTGACGGCGCCGGCCGCTGGAAGAAGATGCGCTACATCACCCTTCCCGCGCTGGCAAACACCATTGTGACGGTGCTGGTCTTGAATCTGGCGAAAATCATGAACCTCTTCGAGAGCGTGTTCGTGCTGCAGAATGCCGCCGTCTACAAGACCTCGCAGGTGCTTCAAACTTACGTTTATTACCAGACCTTCAACAGCGGCGGCAACGTCAACTTCGGTTATACCACCGCAATCGGTCTGTTCCGTTCTCTTGTGGGCATGGCGCTGGTGCTGATTTGCAACCAGGTCAGCAAGAAAATCCGCGGCCGCGGCATTGTGTAAGGAAGGAGGAACGCCATCATGCAAGCAACCGCAAAGGAAGCAAAACTTCCCTCTATCAAGAAAGGAAAGAAAAACTTTTCCGTATTCCCGTTTGTCAACGGCCTCTTCTTCCTTCTTTTCTGCCTGTTTATCCTCGTTCCGCTGTGGAAGGTGCTGGTTGACTCGCTTGACCTGACCACCGGCTACGGCATGAAGCTCTGGCCGGAAAACTTCGGCCTTGCGGGCTATCAGTCCGTATTCTCGAACCCGACGCTGCTGCGCCCGCTGATGATTTCCGTCGTCACGACCGTCGCGGGTACGTTCCTCGGTCTGTTCCTCTCCACCGTCGGCGCGTATGTGCTGATTCAGTGGGACATGCCCGGCCGCAACTTCTTCGCCGGCATCATGCTCTTCACGATGATTTTCCAAGGCGGTATGATTCCGACTTACCTCGTCATGAAGAGCCTGCACCTGACGAACACACTGTTGGTCGTCATCCTGATGCCCGCCATCAACGTCTATAACTTGGTGCTGATGCGCAACTTCTTCGAGGGCATCCCGACGTCCCTGTTCGAGTCCGCGACGCTGGACGGCTGCTCGCCGATTCAGATTTTCTACAAAATTGTCCTGCCGCTGTCCAAGGCGGCGCTGGCGTCCATCGGTCTGATGTTCGCCGTCTCCTACTGGAACGATTACACCAACTACAAGCTCTACATCACCACCGACCAGAGCCTGTACAACTTCCAGATGAAGCTGCGTTCCATCATCATGGGGTCTGACCTGCCCGCTGCCAACGGCGGCGCAGCGGAGAACACCGTCACCAACGCGGCGGTTATCGTGGCGATTCTGCCGTTCATGATTCTCTACCCCTTCCTCCAGAAATACTTCGTCAAGGGCATCAACATTGGCGCCGTGAAGGAGTAATACTATTTCCCAATTCACCTGCGCCATCTGCTTGCGCCTTTTCCGTTCTGGCGTCCGGTCGTTCCATTTAGCGTAGCGCTGCTACGCTGCATTTCACTCCCGTTAGCCAGAGCGAAAAATTCGCAGAGCATCTTGGCGCATTTTCATTTGGAAATAGTATAACACACGACTTCTTAGCCGCACGGGGCAGTTTTGTCCTGCTGCGGCCATTTTTGCTGAAAAGGGTGAATGATATGACCACAATTTTCTGGGCGGGCGACTCGACCGTCAAGCAGAATTCCATCGCGACGTACCCGCAGACGGGCATCGGGCAAGTGTTCGACCGCTATGTCAAGCGCTATCAGGTGCAGATTGAGAATTACGCCGAGAACGGGCGCTCGACGAAGCAGTTCATCGACGAAGGGCGCTTGGCGACCATCTACGACCGCATTCACGCGGGGGATTTCCTCTTTGTGCAGTTCGGGCATAACGACGAGAAGGCTTCTGACCCGGCGCGCTACACTGATCCGGAGACGGATTTTCCGGCGAACTTGGAGCGGTTCGTCAACGTTGCGCGGAATAAGGGCGCAACGCCTGTGTTCATCACCCCGCTGACGCGCTACGACCGCAACGCCCCCGGCGCGCAGTTCCACCACGACCGCTGGGCGGAGAGTATGCGCCGCACGGCGGAGAAGCTGCATGTGGCGCTGATTGACCTGACCGCCATGTCCGAAAAGCTGGTGGATGAACAGGGCGAAGCCGCACAAACGACGTACTACATGAACCTGCCTGCCGGGATTTACCCGCATTTCCCGCTGGGGCAGCACGACAACACGCATTTGCAGCCTGCGGGCGCATTGGCGTTCGGAGGGCTGATTGCCAAGGGCCTGCACGATTTGGGCGGGGCGTATGCCGCGCTGCTGTGCGACGAGTACGATCAATGGGAGAAGGAAGCGGCGCAGTTCGGGCAGATTGCAACGTCCGCTGCGGAGGATGTAGAAGCATGAGCGAGATTCTCTGGTGTGCTGACAACGGTGACGGAACGTACCGCAATCCGGTGCTGTACTGCGATTATTCCGATCCGGACGCGATTTGCGTCAATGGCACATACTACCTGACCGCCTCGACGTTCAACTATGTGCCGGGGCTGCCGATTCTCACCAGCCGCGATTTGGTGAACTGGAAGTTACGCAACTATGCCGTCAAGAACATCCCCGAAGCCCGCTATGCCGCGCCGCAGCACGCGCAAGGCATCTGGGCACCCGCCATCCGCTTCCAGAACGGGCGGTTTTATATCTACTACGGGATGCCGGACGAGGGCATCTACATGGTCAGCACGGAAAATCCGCTGGGGGATTGGGACAACCCGGTGCTGGTGAAGCCGGGCAAGGGGCTGATTGACCCCTGCCCCTTCTGGGATGATGACGGGCGCGCTTACATCATCCACGGGTACGCCAAGAGCCGAATCGGGTTCAAGAGTTGGCTGGGGATTTTCCCGATTTCGCCCGATGGCAGAACGGCGCTCGGCGACGACCACTTGCTCTACGACGGCACGAAGAAGCATCCGACGATTGAAGGGCCGAAGGTGCACAAGCGCGGCGGCTGGTACTACATCTTTGCGCCCGCGGGCGGCGTCGCGACGGGGTGGCAGGTGTGCCTGCGCAGCCGGAGCATTTTCGGCCCGTATGAGACCCAAGTCGTACTCAAACAGGGCAGCAGCGAGACGAACGGCCCGCATCAGGGCGCGTGGGTCGAGACGCCGGAGGGGGAGCATTGGTTCCTGCACTTCCAGAGCCGTGGGCTGTACGGGCGCGTGACGCACTTGCAGCCGATGACGTGGCAGGCGGACGGCTGGCCGTACATCGGCATCCCGGATGAAACGCCTGTGCCGCCAGACGCAATCGCGGTGGGCGAGGAGTGCGCGCAAGCAGCGCCGATTGCGAACGCGGCGGACTGCGGCATTGCGGTTGAAACGTATCGGAAGCCGAAAGCGCCGGAATGTGAGCCGTCGGGAGAAATCGGGGATGATGATTTCAGCGGCGCACTGGGGCTGCAATGGCAGTTCATGGGCAACTGGCAGCCGGATTTCTACGAGGTCGGCGGCGGCAAGCTGCGGCTGTATGCGCGGAAACTGCCCGATGGCGGCAATCGACTCTGGCAGTGCCCGCAGACGCTGACGCAGAAAATTGCGTGCCCGGCGTTCTTCGCAACGACGACGCTCGATGCGGCGCATTTGCAGGCGGGCGAACAGGCGGGCGTTGGCTTCGTCGGCGGACAGTACGCTTACGCGGCGGTTCGGCGGACGGAAAGAGGTGTATCGCTGGTGTTCGTGAAGAGCGAGGGCAAGGAGCACACAGAGTCAGCGACGGAAACCGTGCCGATTCAGGACGCGCCCGTGACTTTTCGCGTGACACTGCTGCCGACATCGAGCAGCACGGCGGTCGTGTCGTTCGAGTACGCGCAGGACGGCGAGTTTCACCCGATTGGGCAGCCATTTGAACCCGCGCGCCACACATGGGTCGGGGCGCGGCTGGCGCTGTTCTGTATGCCGATGAATGGCGGCGACGACCACGGCGGCTGGGCGGAGTTCGGTGCAGTGCGCGTGGAAGCCATCGAAACGCTGTAATACTATTTCCAAATTCACCTGCGCCATCTGCTTGCGCCTTTTTGATTCTGGCGTCCACTCATTCCACTTAGCGTAGCGCTGCTACGCTGCGTTTCATTCGTGTTAGCCAGAATACAAAAATTCGCGGCGCATCTTGGCGCATTCTCATTTGAAAATAGTATAAAAACCGACTTTCGGTCTGAAAAAACCGGATTCTGGTCGGAAATCGGTAGAAGACTAAGAAAAAAAGCGCCCGCAGACGCTTTTAATCGTGAATCTTGATGGTCGATTTCCGCCAAATTCCGGTGAAATACAGCACCAACAGAATCGCCGATGCAATCCCGTTCGACACCACGACTGAGTACCACACACTCCGCACGCCCAGATGCAGCACCTGCTCACAGAATGCGAGCGTCGCGAAACGCAGCACCCATAGGCGTGTCATATCCACTGCGACGGGCAGAAATGTGTGTCCACTCCCTTGAAACAGACCGCGGGTCGCATCGTGGATGCTGTTCGTCCAGCACCAGAACGCCATGATGGACAGGTAGTCTGCTGCCATCGGGATGACCTCCGCCTCGTCCGTGAAGATGCTGACGATGACAGAAGCGACCGACGGTCGGGAAAGGACAAATCCACCGAGAAGCAGAAACAGAAGCGCCATTCCCGTGCTCAATTTGTACCCGCGTTCGGCGCGGTCAACCTGCTGCGCCCCCATGTTCTGCGCGACAATGGTGCTGACGGCACTGCCGATGCCGGTGGAGGGAAGCGAAATCAGCCCGTTGACCTTGTTGCCGATGCCGTACGCCGCCATGGCCATCTTGCCGTACACATTGACGTTGCGCGACATGAGGATGAAGCCGAACTGCATGAAGCTTGACCCCAAGGCAGTCGGAAGCCCGATACGCACGATGTCGCGCAGGCAGGCTGCATCCGGGCGAAGGAAGCGACGATCGAAACAAACTGCTTCGTCGCGGCGGGTGCAGAGCAGGAAGAACGCGATGCACGCGGGCACCATCTTCGCGAACACGGTCGCCAGCGCGGCACCGGCGGCGTTCCAGTGCAGGACGACCATCAGCAGCGGGTCAAGCACCATGTTGACGGCAATGCCCAGCAGATTCAGCAGCATCGGGCGGACGGTGTCGCCCTGCGCCTGCCGAATGGACTGGTAAATGTTGACCATGAACAAAAACGGCATGTCGAGGACGACGAGACGCATGTACGTTACCGCGTGGTCGAAATAATCCGGCGCGGCGCCCATCCAGCCGACGATGCCCGGCGTTGCGACCGCCATCACCGACGCGCACAGGAGCGAGAAAAGCATCGCGACAGTGAAAATCTGGTTGGCGATTTTCCGCGCCATTTCCGGTTTGCCCGCGCCGATGTACTGGCTGATCATCACCGCGCCCGCGACGGTGACGCCGCTGCCGAAGTTGATGACCGTATTCTGCACGGGGCTGACGAGGTTGATGGCGGCGAGGTAATCGACACTGAGCTGCCCCAGCCAATAGGTGTCGGTCAGGTTGTACATCGTTTGCAGAAAACTGTTGACGACGACGGGAATCGCAATGGCGAACACTGCTTTGACCAGCGAGCCGTGCAGGATTAAATCGCGGTTGCCTTTGCTGAGTTTCATGGCGAGGAACCTCCTTCATCGGGAGAATGATCCCATTATAGCGCATTTCGCGCCAAAATGAAAGCGCTATCACAAAAAAATTTCCAAGTGTCATTTGTAATCGGTTGACACCTATCGAAATTCCCTATATAATGAAGCGGAAATACCCGCAGAAAGGTGCATGACAATGGATATTCAGCAGTATTTTCAACGCTTTCTGGCAAATTACACACCCTACAAGAAGTATTGGAACTATGAGGATGGCTGCGTGCTGAAGGGGTGCATCGACCTCTACCATGCGACGGGGGACGTGCTGTATCGCGATTTCGTGCTGGATTACGTCTCGGCGTATGTCGCGGCGGACGGCAGCATTCCGAATTATGAGATGCGGCAGTACAACATTGATTCCATCAACAGCGGCAAGGTGCTGTTCTTCGCCTTGGAGGAGACGGGCGAGGAGCGCTATCGCAAGGCGATTGAGTTCCACATGCAGCGGCTTCGGGAGCATCCGCGCTGCCAGTGCGGCAATTTCTGGCATAAGCAGCTGTATCCGAACCAGATTTGGCTTGACGGGCTGTACATGGCGCAGCCGTTCTACATGGCGTACGAGGCGAAGTTCGACGGCATGGCGCATGTGGCGGATATTACCCGGCAGTTTCAGAACGTGCGCAAGTACCTCTACAACCCGGAGAAGGGGCTGAACTACCATGCCTACGACGAGGCGCGCGTGCAGTTCTGGGCGGACAAGGAAACCGGCTGCTCAAAGAACTTCTGGCTGCGCTCGACGGGCTGGTACTTGATGGCGCTGGTGGACTGCATTGCACTGTGCTCGGAGCAGCTCTATGAGCATTATCGCGCGCTGGTGGACATCTTCCGCGAGAGTATCCGGGGCGTGCTGCCATACCGCGCGGCGGATGGGCTGTTCTATCAGGTGATTGATCATCCGGAGGCAGAGGGAAACTACACCGAAACTTCCGGTTCCGCGATGATTGCGTACAGCCTGCTCAAGGGCGTGCGCATTGGTGTGCTGGACGCGGAGAAGTATCTGCCGATTGCGCTGGATGTGTTCGAGAAGCTGGCAGCAAACAAGCTGCGTGCGGAGGAGGACGGCGTCGTCCGCCTGACCGATATCTGCTGGGTGGCAGGGCTTGGCCCGGACAAGAATCCGCAGCGTGACGGTTCGGTGGCATATTATCTGTCCGAGCCGAAAAAGTCCGACGACAGCAAGGGCGTCGGGCCGTTCATCATGGCGTACAGCGAATACCTGCGGGCGAAGCAGGCGTAAGGAGCGGAAAAATGGAAATCAGCAAGCTGTTTGTGCAGGCGCGCAGTGCCACGGTGCAGATTGCGGACGGCGGTCTGTACCACACGAAGGCGGTCTATCAGCTGTTCCTGAACGGACAGGCGGCGGGTACGGCGGACACGGCTGTGACGTCGCTGTATGATTTGCAGCCGGAGACAGAGTATGTGCTGTCCGTCCGCTTGGGGGCGGAGGAAGTCGGGCAATGCGCGTTTCGCACAGCGAGGGAAAGCTACACGCTCAATGTCCGGCAGTTCGGCGCGGTCGGCGATGGCGTGCATGACGATACGGCGGCGATTCAGGCGGCGATTCTGCATTGCCCGGCGGATGGGCGCGTGCTGATTCCGGCGGGGCGTTATCATGTGCTGCCGCTGATGCTGAAAAGCCATGTGCGCATCGAGCTTCGGCGCGGCGCGACGCTGCTGCTGGAAACCGACCGCAGCAAATTCCCGATTCTGCCGGGGATGATTCTGTCCACCGACGAAACGGACGATTTGAATCTCGGTTCATGGGAGGGCAACCCGCTGGACATGTACGCCGCGTTTATCAGCGGGATGGACGTCGAGGACGTTGTGCTGTACGGCGAAGGTGTGCTGGACGGGCAGGGTGACAAGGGCGACTGGTGGCAGAACTGCAAGGTGCGGCGCGGGGCGTGGCGGCCGCGGATGCTCTTCCTCAACCACTGCAAGAACGTGACCGTGCAGGGCGTGACGTTCCAAAATTCGCCGTCATGGAACTTGCAGCCGTATTTTTCTAAGGATTTGCGCTTCCTGAACATCCGCGTCAACGCCCCGGCGAACAGCCCGAATACCGACGGCTTCGACCCGGAAAGCTGCGATGGCATTCTGCTGGCGGGCGCGCATTTCTCCTTGGGGGATGACTGCATTGCACTCAAATCTGGCAAGCTGTACATGGGGCAGCGCTACAAAACACCCTGCCAGCACATCGAAATCAGCCACTGCCTGATGGAAAACGGGCATGGCGGCATGACCTGCGGCAGCGAAATGGCGGGCGGCATCGCGCATGTGCGCCTGCATGACTGCCTGATGCGCAACACCGACCGCGGCCTGCGCGTCAAGACCCGGCGCGGGCGCGGGCAGCAGGGCGTGATTGACGACATTGTATTTGAAAATGTGCGCATGGAGTACGTCGGCACGCCGTATGTGGTCAACTGCATGTACTTCTGCGATCCGGACGGCAAGAGCGAGTACGTCCAGAGCCGCGAGAAGCAGCCGGTGGACGAACGTACGCCGCGCATCGGGACGGTTGCGTTCCGTTATGTAACGGCGACGGACGTGACCTGCGCGGGTTACTTCCTTGGTCTGCCGGAGCGGCCGATTGAAGCGGTTGTGATGGAGGATGTGCACATTTCCTGCGACAAGAATGCCAAACCCATGCAGCCCGCAATGGCGCAGGGCGTGCCGTATCTTGCGCGCAAGGGGCTGACGGCCATCAACGTGGCGAAAATCGTGCTGAAAGATGTGACCATTACCGGGCAAGACGGCGCGAAGCTGGAATGCGACGGCGTTGGCGAAGTAGAAAAATAATACTATTGCCAAATTCACCTACCTTTCCAGCATCCAGACGGCAGAAAAAACCGTCTGGATGCCGAAAAAAGGTTGATATTGCGGGAACAACAGTGTATAATATAGTCACAAACGGCGAAAGCCGATTAGGAGGAAAGAAAACAATGGCTTACACTAACAGTAGCGCATCCCGTTACAACGGAAAGGTTGATATGAAAATCATCCTTGACAACGACATTGCAGACGCGCTGGAAGCGGAATCGCAGAAGACGCGCATCAGCAAGTCCGCGCTGGTTCGGATGATTCTGGCGCAGTGGATGGAGCAGAAGAAGCAGGACGAACAAAAATAACCATACACCCGCCCCGAAAGTTACAAGGGCAGAAAGAGAGGAAATATTATGACTAACTTACTTTCCACATTCCTGCCAATGCCGTTGTCGTCGGTCTGTATGCCGGGCGGCACGACATGCCCGTGGATGAGTTTATCTTCCCGCAGGAGGTTGAACCTACTGACTTTCGCGCTATGTCGCGGACGGTCGATGCGTTCCTCGACAACCGTGTGGGGACGCACTTGCGCCATCTGCTTGCGCCTTTTCCGCTCTGTCGTCCGGTCGTTCCATTTAGCGTAGCGCTGCTACGCTGCATTCCACTCCCGTTAGCCAGAACGAAAAATTCGCGGCGCATAATAGTATAAACATCGGCGGACGGAAGCATCAGCTTCTCGTCCGTTTTTGCGTTCGATTTTTCACAATTTTTATCGCGGGGGATTCACAGCAGAGTATCTGTATGATATAATAGGAAAGGATTCTATGAAAATGGGGGATTGTTTTCGTGAATACGCCGATTCGCAAGACGAAAATCGTCTGCACGATGGGCCCGAACCTGTTTGAGAAGCACCTGATTGCGCCGCTGATGAAAGCGGGCATGAATGTCGCACGCTTCAATTTTTCGCACGGCACTTATGAAACGCATCAGCATTATTACGATGAAGTCTGCCGTATCCGCGACGAACTGGGGCTGCCGGTCGCCACGATGCTGGATACCAAAGGCCCGGAAATTCGCGTGCGTTCGTTCAAAAATGGGCGTGTCACGCTGCAAAACGGCCAGCTGTTCACCCTCACGACTGACGAGGTGGAGGGCGACGAAGAGCGCGTGTCCATCACCTACAAGGAATTGCCGCAGGACATTGCTGTCGGCAGCAGCATTCTGATTGACGACGGTCTGATTGGGATGCAGGTGGAGCGCATTGATGGGGCGGACATCGTCTGCCGCGTGCTCAACGGCGGCGTGGTGAGCAACAACAAGGGCGTCAACATTCCGAATGCGCACCTGTCGATGCCCTTCATCAGCGAAAAAGACCATCAGGATATTCTCTTTGCCATCAAGAATGGTTATGATTTCATTGCGGCTTCGTTCACGCGCTGCGCGGACGATATTATGCAGATTCGTCACATCCTGCAGGAGAATAACTGCCATACCATCAACATTATCGCCAAAATCGAGAACATGGAGGGCGTGGAGAACATTGATGAGATTCTCCGCGTGGTGGACGGCGTGATGGTGGCGCGCGGCGATTTGGGCGTGGAAGTGCCGCTGGAGGACGTGCCGAGCCTGCAGAAGAAGCTGATTCAGCGCGGCATTGCGGCGGGCAAGCCTGTTATCACCGCGACGCAGATGCTGGATTCGATGATTAAGAACCCGCGCCCGACCCGTGCCGAAGCGACCGACGTTGCCAACGCGATTTACGACGGCACGAGCGCCATCATGCTCTCCGGCGAAACGGCGGTCGGTGCGTATCCGGTGGAGGCAGTGGAGACGATGGTGCGCATCGCCCTGCGCGCGGAAGCCGATATGGACTACATCCGCCGCTTCTCCCGCGACACGTCCGCCTCGACTGACGTCACGAATGCTATCAGCCACGCGACGGTCACTTCCGCGCACGACCTCAACGCCAGCGCAATTATCACCGTCACCAAGTCCGGCTCGACGGCGCGAATCCTCAGCCGCTACCGCCCCGCGTGCGTCATTGTCGGCTGCACGACGGAGAAGCACGTCTGGCGCCAGCTTGCGCTTTCGTGGGGCACGGTGCCGCTGATGATTGCCGAGGAAAGCAACACCGACGACCTGTTTGAACACGCAGTGGATGCTGCCGTGCAAAACGGGCTGGTGCATGATGGCGAACTGGTTGTGCTGACGGCGGGCGTTCCGCTGGGCATTTCCGGCACGACAAACCTGATGAAGGTGCATGTCGTCGGGCATTTGCTGTCGCGCGGGCAAGGGCTGCATGGCGGCAAGGTGGTTGCACCGCTGTGTGTCATCCGCAATCTGGAAAAGGACGCGAAAGACTTCAACACCGGCGACGTGATTGTCTGCCATCAGACGACGCGAGAGATGTTCTCCATGCTGCGCAAATCCTCCGCGATTGTGCTGGAGGACGACAACCCGGAGGGACACGGCGCGATTGCGGGCATGTCGCTGGACATTCCGGTCATCATCGGCGCGAAGAACGCCACGAATATCTTAAAATCCGGCGCGGTCGTGACTGTGGACGGCGAAAAGGGCACGGTGAGCGCCAATTGATGCACGTTCTGACGATTGACGGGCGGCAGTTCTCGGACGGGAAAGCCGTCCACCGGATGCTGAAAACGCTGCTCCGTCTGCCGGACTACTACGGCGGCAATGCGGACGCGCTCTATGATGTGCTGGACGAACGCGGCGAACGCATCGACCTGCGCCTGCTGTCACTGGGCGGGGAGGATACGGCGAAAACGCTGCGAAAAGTGGCGCGCGTGGTGCAAGACCTCGGCGGCACGGTGATTTGGGCGGACGAAAAGCAAGAAAGGAACTGAAATTCAATGCGCTGTTCCTGCAAGGAATGCGGCACCTACATGATTCAGGCAGAAAGCGACCATCTGGGCTGCGTCTGCCCGGACTGCGGCTATCGCTGCAACGACTGTCTCGGCACGAACACCGTCGTTGGACGGGAAAGCCTGAAAGCGCTGGCGTTTGACCCGCGCTTTGACCCGGATACGATTTTCCGGGAAGCCTTCTTGAATCAGGAAGAGGACGAAGAAGAATAATACCATTTCTTGCATTCTCATTTGGAAATAGTATACCAGAAGGGAGAAATGCATCATGAACGAAATCATCAAGGCAATAGAAGAGCGCCGGAGCATCCGCAAATTTCAGCCGACGATGCCCACCAAGGACGACTTGACACAGATTGTGGAAGCCGGGCTGTACGCGGCCAGCGGTATGGGCAGGCAGTCCGCCATCATCGTGGCGGTGACGAACAAGGAACTGCGTGACCAGTTGGCGAAAACGAATGCGGAAATCATGGGCAAGCCGGATTTCGACCCCTTCTACGGCGCACCGGCGATTCTGATTGTGCTGGCGGACAAATCCTGCCGCACCGCCATCTACGACGGCAGCCTCGTCATGGGCAACCTGATGCTGGCGGCGCATTCGCTGGGACTGGGCAGCATTTGGATTCATCGGGCGAAGGAAGAGTTCGAGCGGCCCGAATATCAGGCGCTGCTGAAAAAGCTGGGTATCGAGGGCGAATGGGAAGGCATCGGGCACTGCGCAGTCGGTTACATCGACGGCGAAGCCCCGAAAGCGGCGAAGCGCAAGGACAACCGCGTGTTCTGGATTGAGTAATCGAACCCAATAAAAAGCATCCCGGCGAGTGAAAATGCTCGTCGGGATGTTTGCGTATTACAGCGTAACGCCCGTTTTGAAGATGGCAAGGTCGTGGAAGCCGTTGCGCTCCGAGCAGACCAGCCGCCCGGATGCCGTCGCCAGCACGTCCTCCATCAGCGCCTGTGAAAGCTCCGGCAGCGTCTTGCCGTCTGTCAGTAGCTGACCGGCATTGAAGTCAATCCAGCCGTGCTTCTTCGTGGCGAGAGGCGTGTTCGTGGCGATTTTCAGCGTCGGCACAGGACACGCGAACGGCGTGCCGCGCCCCGTGGAGAACAGCACAATCTGCGCGCCCGCCGAAGCCAGCGCCGTCGCCGCCACAAGGTCGTTGCCGGGGGCGGACAGCAGGTTCAAGCCGGGCGTATGGACGCGCTCGCCATACGCCAGCACGTCGCGCACGGGGGAGAAACCGCTCTTCTGCGTGCAGCCCAGCGCCTTGTCTTCCAGTGTGGAAATGCCGCCCGCCTTGTTGCCGGGGGATGGATTCTCGTAAATCGTCTGGTGATGTTCCTCGAAATAGCGCTTGAAGTCGTTAATCAGCCGAACCGTCTTGTCGAACAGTTCGCGCGTGTTGCAGCGATCCATCAGGATGGTTTCCGCGCCGAACATTTCCGGCACTTCGGTCAGAATCGTCGTGCCGCCCATGCCGCACAGCAGGTCGGAGAAGCCGCCGATGACCGGGTTCGCCGTGATGCCGGAGAAGCCGTCCGAACCGCCGCACTTGAGGCCAATCACAAGTTTGCTGGCAGGGCAGGGGACACGCTGCTCATCCCGCATGTTGTCCGCAAGCTCGCGCAGCAGCTTCATCGCCTCGGTAAATTCATCTTCCACCTGCTGGCAGACGAGGAAGCGCACGCGCGACTTGTCGTAGTTGCCCATATGTTCCTCGATGATGGCGGCGCTGGAATTTTCGCAGCCCAGCCCCAGCACCAGCACGCCGCCGACGTTGGGGTGCGTCGCCAAATCCGCCAGAATCGTGCGCGTATTCTCCTGATCATCGCCCATCTGCGAGCAGCCGTAGGGGTGCGGGAAGGCACAGACACACTCCACGCCGCCGCCGACAAGCTCCTGCGCCGCGCGTTCCAGCTGGCGGGCAATGTCGTTGACGCAGCCGACGGTGGGCAGAATCCACAACTCATTGCGCACGCCGACGCGCCCGTCTTTGCGCGGATAGCCCATGAACGTCGCCGCCGGAATTTCTGGAATCGTCGGGTACGTCGGGTGATATTCATACGTCAGCTCGCCGGACAAGCCGGTGTGCAGATTGTGGACATGCACATGCGCGCCGACGGGAATATCCTCCTTCGCGTAGCCAATCGCGAAGCCGTACTTGATGACCTTTTCGCCTGCCTTGATGGGGAAAAGCGCCACCTTGTGCCCGGCGGGAACGTCCGTGACCGTGGTGAGCGCAATGCCATCCACCGTCACAGTCTGCCCGGAGGACAGGGCGGTCAGGGCGACCGCCACGTTGTCCTGCGGGGTGATGCGAAGCAGTTCAGCCATTTTTCACACTCCGAACTTCTCGTTCATGACCGTGCGCATCCCCTTGTCGAGGATTTCGCGCAGGGAAGCGCCGACGGACTCCACCAGACCCGGCACTTTGCACAGCTCAGCGCCAAAAAACGCTTCATTGGAGAGGAATTCCTTCGCCTGTTCTTCGGGGGATTCGCTGGAAGTATCGGCGAAGAAGTTCAGCACGGCAGCGTCATCCTGCAGGTAGTAGGGCTGACCGTCGCGCTGGCATTCCAGACGGCCGTCGCCGGTCAGCTTGCCGCCGCGGTACAGGCTCATCAGGCTCGCCAGAGAGAACGTCAGGTGCGCGGGCAGCTCGCCGGTCTTCTCCACATAGCCCAGCAGGGAAGGCATGCAGCGCGCGCGCCACTTCGACACGCTGTTCAGGCAGATGGAGAGCAGCGCGTGCTTGATGAAGGGATTGCGGAAGCGCCCCGTGACCGCCTCGGCGAACGCCATCAAGTCCGCCTTGGGCAGGGACAGCGTCGGGATGACCTCGTCGTAGAGCGTCTTCTGCATGAAGGTGGCAATCATCGGGTCATTCATCGCGTCCAGCACAATGTCGTAGCCGCACTGGAAGGCAGCAGGGACGAAGGACGTGTGCGCGCCGTTGAGGATTCGCACCTTGCGCTGCTTGTAAGGCTTCTGATTATCAGTGTAGATGACGGGCAGCCCGCACTGCGGCAGGGGCAGTTCGTCGGAAAGGTCGCGGGGGGATTCGATGACCCACAGACCGAAGGGTTCAGCGGTGTCCAGCAGGTTGTCCTGATAGCCCAGCTTCTCCCAAATCGACTGATCCTCGCCGCGCGGATAGCCGGTCACGATACGGTCAACAAGCGTGGAGGTGAACACGCACGCCGTCTCCAGCCACTGCTCGAACTTCTCGCCCAGCGCCCACTGCTTTGCCAGCGTCTTGACGCACTTTTTCAGCATGATGCCGTTGTCGTCAATCAACTCGACCGGCAGGATGATGAGTCCCTTGTCCTGCGCGTAGTCGAATGCTTCGGCGCGCTCGAAGAGGAACTTCGTCAGCTTGCCGGGGTAGGACTTGGGCGGGCAGAGGGAGAACTCGTCCGTCTCGTCCAGCACGATGCCGGCTTCGGTCGTGTTGCTGACGATGAAGCGCAGTGACGGCAGCTTGGCGTAATCGGCATAGTGGGCATAGTCCGCATACGCATCCACGGCGTCGGCCACGGACGTGACCACGCGCGTCTGCTCCACCGCCTGACCGTCCACCAGACCGCGCAGCATGACCGTGTAGCGGTAATCCTGCTCCTTGAACGCCGGGAACAGCGTACCCATCTGAATCGGCTTCACCAGCGCGACAGAGCCGTTGAAGTCGCTCTTCTCGTTGGCAATATCAATCATGTAATCCACAAAGGCGCGCAGGAAGTTGCCTTCCCCGAACTGCAGCACCTTGACCGGGCGGACAGGCGCGGGCGCCATCGCAGCATTCAAACGTTCCATTTCGATGTCCCTCCATCTATTCATCAGGCAAATCATCAGGCATGTAAGCGATTACAACACGCCTGCATTTATTCTACTCTCTTTTCGCGCTTCCGTCAATGGTTCCGCCGATATTTCCTGCAATTTATGCAATCTGGGAAAAAGTACGCCGGATTTCCTGTGAATGTCGGCACGAAAACGCGAAAATGAGGCTTGCAAAAGGGGGAAAAAGCGTGTATAATGTGGATTGACGCGGAGAATGGAAGTGTTTACACACCGCGAATGGAAGGGGGAATGCCGCGAGTGAACATCTATGATATTTCCCGTCACGCAGGCGTATCCATCGCAACCGTATCCCGCGTATTGAACAACAGCCCCCATGTGTCGGAGGAGACGCGCCGGAAGGTGATGAAGGTCATTGACGGCTGCGGCTATGTACCCAATGCCTTTGCGCGTGGCCTGGGATTGAACACGATGAAGACTATCGGGCTGCTCTGCCCGGATGCGGCTGACCCGTATCTGGCGCGCGCGCTGGCTTGCCTGGAGCATGCCTTCCGCCAGAAGCACTACGACTGTCTGCTCTCCTGCACGAACCGCGATCTCGCGGCACGCCGGCAGGGCGTCGAATTACTGACCAGCCGCCATGTGGACGGCATGGTGCTCATGGGCTCGACGTTCATCGAGGAAAACTCGGAGGATAACGCCTATATCCGCCAAGCTGCGACGAATGTGCCGGTTGTGCTGCTCAATGGCTCGTTCCAGTGCCCGAACGTGTTCTGCGTCCTGTGCGATGACGAGCGCGCGATGAAGGAAGCTATGAACCAGCTGCTGGACAGCGGATGCAAGCGTGTGTTGTACCTGTACCACTCCAGCAACAACTCCGGGCAGCGCAAACTCGCCGGATGCCGGGATGCGCTGGCGGCACACAATTTGCCGGTGGACGAGACGCTGATGCGCCGCTTCGACGCGGACAAATTCAGCATTCACGCCGTGCGCGACTGTCTGCTGGAGCTGGAACGCGACGGCTTGCAGTTCGACGCGGTGCTGGCGAGCGAGGATGTGCTGGCGGTTGGCGCGATGAAGTACGCGCAGGCGGTCGGGCGGCGCGTGCCGGAGGATTTGTCCGTCGTCGGCTACAACAACTCGAACCTCTGCCTGTGTACCGAGCCGGAGCTGACGAGCGTGGACAACCGTCTGCCCGCTATCTGCGAGCGCATTGTCGAAACGATGCTGGGCGTGCTGGAGGGGCGCGAGATGCCGGAAAAAACCGTCTTTACGGCGGAAATCATCCAACGAGGCTCAACACGGGCGGCACAAGACAAATAAGCTTTTCCCCGCATGGTGCGGTTTCATATAGTAGCAATTTTTGAAAGGAGTTCATGACGTATGACCACCTTCATGGATAAGGATTTCCTGCTGAACACCGAGACGGCGCGCAAGCTCTACCACGACTATGCCGCGTCCTGTCCCATCATCGACTACCACTGCCACATCAGCCCCAAGGAAATTTGGGAAGACCAGCGCTTCGAGAACATCACGAAGGTCTGGCTGGGCGGCGACCACTACAAGTGGCGCCTGATGCGCTGCGCGGGCGTGGATGAATACTACATCACAGGCGGCGCGAGCGACTACGAGAAGTTCTGCAAGTGGGCGGAGGTTGTCGGCAAGGCAATCGGCAATCCGCTGTACCACTGGACGCATCTGGAACTGCAGCGCTTCTTCGGCTATCACGGTACGCTGAGCGCCAAGACCGCTGACGAAGTGTGGAACCTCGCTAACGAGACGCTGCAGAAGCCCGGCTACACCACGCGCGGTCTGATTGCCATGAGCAACGTCGAAACCATCTGCACCACTGACGACCCGGTAGATACGCTGGAGTATCACCAGAAGCTGCTGGCGGACAAGTCCTTCAAGACGAACGTGCTGCCCGCATGGCGCCCTGACAAGGCGGTCAACATCGAGAAGCCGGATTTCATGGCGTACATCGCCAAGCTGGAAAAGGCGGCGGAGATGGAAATCCACACCTTCGCGGACTTGAAGGCGGCGCTGGAAAAGCGCATGGCGTACTTCCACGAGAACAACTGCCGTCTGTCTGACCACGGCCTGAATTATGTGGTCTATGAGCCGGCGAATGATGCCGCGATTGAAGCCATCTTCGCCAAGAAGGCGGCGGGCGAGACGCTGACGGACACCGAAGTCGCGCAGTTCAAGACCGCGATGCTGCTCTTCTGCGCCGCGCAGTACAAGAAGCTGAACTGGACGATGCAGCTGCACTACGGCTGCCGCCGCGACAACAACCGCGTGATGTTCGAGAAGCTCGGCCCGGACACTGGCTACGATACCATCAACAACTATACGCCCGTTGACCAGATGGCAGCGTTCCTTGGCGCAGTCGAGTCGGCGTCGGGGCTGCCCCGCACGATTCTCTACTCCCTGAATCCGGCGGACGATCAGGCGATTGACACGCTGTGCGGCTGCTTCCAGTCGTCCGAAGCGGTCAGCAAGATGCAGCACGGCTCTGCGTGGTGGTTCAACGACCATTTCACCGGCATGACCAACCAGCTGACGAGCCTTGCGAATCTTGGCTATCTGGCGGGCTTTGTCGGTATGCTGACCGACAGCCGCTCCTTCCTGTCCTATCCGCGCCACGAGTATTTCCGCCGCATCCTGTGCCGTCTGCTGGGCGAATGGGTGGAGGATGGCCGCTTCCCGCAGGACTACGACATCCTTGGCGAAATCGTCCGCGGCATCTCCTGCGACAACGCGCGCAAGTATTTCGCGTTCCCCACGAAGTAAGGGGAGCAATGTCATTTCGGCATGACATTGCATGATTGCGCAGGGAGTTTCGCCTCTGCGGAGGCGACCAAAGGGCAATGAAAACAGACGAAGTCTGCGATCGCCCTTTGGAAACCTTCGGCGCCGCAACTATGTGGGTTAAGACAGGGTATCGAAAGCCGTAGGGAAGGTATCTGCTTGCACCTTAGCAGTATTATCAATTAACACGCGAGACCAGTAGGCAAGTGCGCTCAACTCAATCGCGCGAAAGGGTCAAGGGAGGAACTCCCTTGCAGGGTCAAGGGACAGCGTCCCTTGTAGGGGCTGGGGCAACGCCCCAGCGCCTCTCATTAGCCGGACAGTTCAAAAGACTGCCCGGTTTTTTGAATGGTACGAAAGAAATGCGGCGGATGGTTGCACTTTTGCACGATTTGACGTATAATAAATGCATTCCGGGAGACTGGAAAATGCACCTTTCAAAGGAGAATTCGCTATGTACCGCAAAAATGCGTGGGAAAACCTCGCGGAGGACGAAAAGGAACAGCTTTCCGCCTTCGCAAAGGATTATATGGCATTCCTGAACAACGGCAAGACCGAGCGTGAGTGCGTCGCGGAGGGCGTGCGTCAGGCGGAAGCAAAGGGCTTCAAGAACCTGATGGACGTCGTCAAAAACGGCGAAACGCTCAAGGCGGGCGACCGCGTTTATCGTGCGTGGATGAACAAGGATATCATGCTCTTCATCATCGGTGAGAAGCCGATGGAGTGCGGCATGAACATTCTGGGCGCACACATCGACTCGCCCCGCATTGACATCAAGCAGAATCCGCTGTATGAGGATGAGCACCTTGCGTACCTCGACACGCACTACTACGGCGGCATCAAGAAGTACCAGTGGGTGGCGCTGCCGCTGGCGCTCCACGGCGTTGTTGTCAAGAAGGACGGCACGACCGTCACGCTGAATATCGGTGATAAGCCCGGCGACCCCGTCTTCTACATCTCTGACCTGCTGATTCACCTTGCCGCCGATCAGATGGGCAAGACCGCCGCAAAGGTGATTGAAGGCGACAGCCTGAACATCATCATCGGCAGCGAACCGAAGAAGGATACCGACAAAGACCCGGTTAAGAACGCGATTTTGGACATTTTGAAGGAGCAGTACAGCATCGACGAAGAAGATTTCATCTCCGCCGAACTGGAAGCTGTTCCTGCGGGCCATGCGCGCGACCTCGGCTTCGACCGCAGCATGATTATGGGCTACGGCCACGACGACCGCGTGTGCGCGTATCCGTCGATGGCGGCTGTGCTGAATTATGAAGGCACGCCGGAATACACCCTCGCGGCGGTGCTGACCGATAAGGAAGAAATCGGCAGCGTCGGCGCAACGGGCATGGGCGCTATGTACTTTGAGAACACGATGGCAGAACTGATTGCCTGTGTGACGGGCGAGGACAAGCCGCTGACCCTGCGCCGCTGCCTGCAGAACAGCCGTATGCTCTCCAGCGACGTGAGCGCGGGCTTTGACCCGAACTTCGCGGGCGTGTTTGAGAAGCGCAACGCGTCCATCGTCGGCAATGGCGTGACGTTCAACAAGTTCACCGGCAGCCGCGGCAAGTCTGGCTCGAATGACGCCAACGCGGAGTTTGTTGCGCAGGTGCGCCGCATCTGCGACGAAGCGAACGTGTGCTGGCAGACGGCGGAGCTGGGCAAGGTGGATGTCGGCGGCGGCGGAACGATTGCCTACATCTGCGCCAAGTACGGCATGAACGTCATCGACTGCGGCATCCCGGTGCTGAGTATGCACGCGCCGTGGGAGGTCATCAGCAAGGTTGACCTGTGGGAAGAATACAAGTGCTACTGCGCGTTCCTGAAGGGCGCACGGGAGTTCTAATACTATTTCCAAATTCACCTGCGCCATCTGCTCGCGCCTTTTCCGCGCTTG
>ERZ791887.270-NODE-270-length-58921-cov-8.014049_pt1 | contig 58921 bp, 48 predicted proteins | sample MGYA00510157_ERZ791887 | MGnify/ENA primary metagenome ERZ791887 (study PRJEB30046, sample SAMN00792112) | human gut metagenome | study: EMG produced TPA metagenomics assembly of the A metagenome-wide association study of gut microbiota in type 2... | reverse complement strand
GGCAGGGAATGCTCGGCATCTTCGCCGTGATGGGACTCATCACCGTACTGGTCACACTCTTCACTAAATTCGGTAAAAAGTAAAACCCCAGACATAAACAGGCGGCCGCTGCCAACGCAGCGACCGCCTGTTTTAACATCGTAGATTTTGCACCGCGCACGGCGCAAATAATTTTAATCGTAATTTGTCGCGACATGCGCGTGACAAATTACTCTCTGCGCGGAGCGCGTGTCGCAGCCGCCTCACGGGCGGCAAGGCACGAAGCGCAGCGAATCCCCTTGAAAAGGCGGCATAGCCGCCTTTTCAAATACTCAAAAACGCGGGACTCAGTCCCACGTTTTTGAAGTAATATAGAGCATTAAAGCTGCAACATCCGCCGGACTGACGCCCGAGATCCTCCCCGCCTGCCCCAGATTCTGCGGACGAATGGCATCGAGCTTTTCGCGCGCCTCCAGACGGAGACCGTCGATTTTCGCGTAATCGATATCCTCGGGAATGGCGCGGTGCTCCAGGCGCGCAAACTCCGCGACCTCCGCCATCTGGCGGCGGATGTAGCCCTCGTATTTGACGGCGATCTCCACGCTCTCGGCGAGTGCGGGCGGGAAGGCGCGGCAGCCCGCATCAAAATCGCGCAGGTCGTCATAGGTGAGCTGCGGTCGACGCAGCAGCGCGATGAGCGGGCTGCCGTCGCGCACCTCCGCCGTGCCGCGCGAAGTCAACAGCGCGTTGAGCGCGTCGGACGAGGGGATGCCCGTGTGCTCGAGGCGCTTGATCTCGCGGCGCACCGCGTCGTATTTGCCCACGACCTTTTGCAGCGTTTCATCGCTGACAAGGCCAAGCTCGTGCCCGATGGGCGCAAGGCGCTCGTCGGCGTTGTCCTGCCGCAGGATGAGGCGGTACTCGCTGCGGCTCGTCATCATGCGATAGGGCTCGTTCGTTCCCTTGGTCACAAGGTCGTCGATGAGTGTACCGATGTACGCCTGCTCGCGGCCCAGAATGAACGGCGTTTCGCCCTTTAATTTGCGTGCGGCGTTCACGCCCGCGACGAAGCCCTGCACCGCCGCCTCCTCGTAGCCCGACGAGCCGTTGAACTGTCCCGCGCCGTACAGGCCCGAAATGTGCTTATATTCAAGCGTCGGGTAGAGCGCGGTCGGGTCGATGCAGTCATATTCGATGGCGTAGGCCGGGCGCATGATCTCCGCGTGCTCAAGGCCCTTGACCGAGTGCAGCATTTCGATCTGCACCTCCTCGGGCATGGACGACGAAAAGCCCTGAATGTAGAGTTCTTCTGTATCGAGGCCCATGGGCTCGATGAAGAGCTGATGGCGGGGCTTGTCGGGAAAGCGGACGATCTTTGTCTCGATACTCGGGCAGTAGCGCGGACCGACGCCCTCAATGACGCCGGAGTAGATAGGACTGCGATCCAGATTCTCGCGGATGACGCGGTGCGTCTCCTCCGTGGTGTAAGTCAGGTAGCAGACCGCCTGATTTTCGGGCGGGTGTTCCGTCGAAAACGAGAACGGCAGCGGCGTTTTGTCGCCCGGCTGCACCTCCATCTGAGAAAAATCGACGCTGCGCGCGTTCACGCGCGGCGGCGTGCCGGTCTTGAAACGGCGCAGCGGCAGTCCGAGCTTTTTGAGCGCGTCCGCCAGCGTGAGCGAGGCGTGCATCCCGTCGGGGCCGCTCTCGCGCACGCATTCGCCGACGATGGTGCGGCCATCCAAAAATGTGCCCGAGCAGAGGATGACAGCCCCGACCGCGTAAACGCCGCCTGTCTCGGTCACAACGGCGGACACGTGGCCGTCGGTGACGCGTAAGTCGACGATCTCCGCCTGCCGCAGCAGCAGATTTTCCTGCGTTTCGAGCGTGTGCTTCATCACGCTCTGGTAGCGCCGCCGGTCGGCCTGCGCGCGCAGCGACCAGACCGCGGGGCCCTTGCCCCGGTTGAGCATGCGGTATTGAATGCAGGCTAAGTCAGCTGCCCTTGCCATCTCGCCGCCGAGGGCGTCGAGCTCGCGCACGAGATGGCCCTTGCCCGTGCCGCCAATGGCGGGGTTGCAGGGCATGTTGCCCACCGCGTCTAAGTTGATGGTAAAGCACACCGTTTTCATGCCGAGGCGCGCACAGGCAAGAGATGCCTCGATGCCCGCGTGTCCCGCGCCGATGACGGCGACATCGTAGCTTCCGGCAGAAAATTCACGCATAGCCTCAGCCCCTTTCCAGTGTGATGACCGCCACCTGCGGCCTGTTCAGAATGCGCGGGATGACGCGCGGCGAGTTTCCGAGCCCGCGGTTGACGAAGACGGATGCGCCGTTGTCGGCATAAAAGCCCGAGGTGTACGATGGGAAGAGGTTCCTCTGCGTGCCGAACACCCCGCCCACGAACGGAAATCTCCAGATGCCGCCGTGGCCGTGACCGGAGATCGTTAAGTCTGCACCGAGGAGACTGTATTCCTGCGCAAAGCGGTCGTTTCGGTGCGCCAGCAGCACCCAGAAGGGGTCGCCGCAGGCGGCGTAGACCTCCTGAGCAAGCTCGTACGGCGTCTCCTGATCGGCGTAGCCGTTCGGATCGTCGATGCCTGCGAGGACGATACTGTCGCCGTTTCGCGTGAGCGGTACGAATTCGTTCGAGAGCACTGTCACGCCGCTCTCGCGCAGCGTGCGCTTGATCTCCTCCACGACCTTTGTGCCGTGACCCCACTCGTGGTTGCCCGTGACGTAATACGTCGGTGCGATGGCCGAGAGCGCCGCGCCGACCTCGCCGGCGTAGATGGTCGGGTTCTCGGTCTTGCGGTCGACTAAGTCGCCCGTCACGAGGATATACTCCGGATGCGCGGCCTTGACCGCACTGTACAGGCGCTCGTTGCCCTTGCCGAAGTATTTGCCATGCAGATCGCTGAGCTGCACGATGCGGCAGCCGTCAAAGCCCGCAGGCAGCGCGCCTGAGGTGAATGTCGCCTCGTCGGTCTCGATGCTGCGGTTGCCCCAGTAGAGGTAAATGCCGAACAGCACGATCAAAATGAGCAGGTTGCGCCAGAAATGATGTTTTTTTCTTTGTCTCGCCATGGGAACTCCAATCTATAAGGAGGCTATAAGCCAAAAAGCCTCGCAGAGTTGCGTGCCGCGCACGGCACGCAATCAATTCAAATCCGTTTTCTGCCGCGACACGTGCGCCCTCCAGAGGGGCTTCTCTTGCCCGCTGCGGGGCAATTCACCTTCTGGCAGAAAACACTTTGCGCGGAGCGGAAAACGGTGAAGCGCCGTCTGTGACGGAAACAGCAAGCCGTTTTCGAGGAAGCGGCACGATTGGCGCGCCTGAAAGGGCGCGGGAATCGTAATGCCGCGACGGTGCAATGTCGCAGCCGCCCTGCGGGTGGCAAGGCACGAAGCGCAGCGAATTCTCCTCGAAAAAGCGGCATGCCGCTTTTTCGACAATAGTAAGGGGCGGCTTTTGCCGCCCCTTATTGTAGCACACTGTCCTGCCCTGAAACAAGAAATTTTATTCCGCGCTCTTGAGACTCTCGACCATGTCGATCTTCTTCATCCTGAAGTGCGCGAGCACGTTGACGAGCAGCGAGAACAGCGCCGTCAGGATCGCCGCGTACACGTAGGCCGACGGCGCGGTCTGCCGCCCGAACATCATGAGGTCAATTTCCGTCGAGCGCACAAGGTAAATGTGCAGCCAGTGGCCCATAAAGCAGCCGAGCAGGATGCCGAACAGCGTGAGCACGATGTTCTCGCGATACACATAGGCCGAGACCTCGCCGTCGTAAAAGCCCAGCAGCTTGATCGTGGCGAGCTCGCGCTGGCGCTCAGTGATGTTGATGTTCGAAAGGTTGAAGAGCACGACCATCGCCAGCGCCGCCGCCGCCAGAATGATGATGACCACAACGAAGTCCACGCGCTCCATGCTGTGCGTGTAGGTATCCTGCGTGTCGCGCATGCGCGAGGTCGTCGCCACGCCGCTCATGTCGAGCAGGTTTTCAAAAATGGCGTTGCAGGTGTCGGTATCGTCGCTCGTGAAGTTCAGAAGGTAGGCGTTCGGCTCGCCGTCGGCGTGGAGCGCATTTTCATAGTAGCCGGGCGTCATATAGATGAAGTGGCCCGTATAGTGCTCGTAGATGCCCGCGACCGTCACATCGCCGCGCACGTCGCCGTCGAGGAAGAAGGTGTCGCCCACCGAGACCTTCAAAAGCTCGGAGAGCTTCTGGTCGATGTATACGCCCTCATCGCCCATTGTGATGGGATCTCCGCTCTTGTAGTCGAAAAGGTCCACGACCTTGCCGATCTCGTCGGAGGCCATCACCTCGACATAGGCGGTGGTTGAATAGGAGGGGGTGACCACCGTGGCGGACGAGGCCGCACAGGGGATGTAGTTCACAACGCGGGAGTCGCCTGCAAGGAAGTCCTCCACCGCCGCGCGCTCCTCGGGCAGGGCGTTGCCGGCAAGCGTCACCTGTGCCGAGTAGTGGAACAGCTCGTCATACTGGCGCGACATCGTAAAGAGCAGGGAAGACCTCATGCCAAAGCCCGCGATGATGAGCGCCGTGCAGCCGCCGATGCCGATGACCGTCATCCAGAAGCGCTTCTGATAGCGGAAGAGGTTGCGCGCCGTGACCTTGTGGATGAACGACATACGCCTCCACAGGGGCTTGATGTACTCAAGGAACACGCGCTTGCCCGCCTTCGGCGTGCGGGGGCGCATCAGGCTCGCCGGCGTCTCGCGCAGCGTGGCAAGGCAGGCCCAGAGCGTCGCGACTGTTGTGCAGGCGACCGCCGCAAGCAAGGAAAAGAGCGAAATATCCGTGTAGGCGTGCAGCTCGATATCCGGCATCTGATACATGATCTGATAGGCCGTGAAGATCATCTTCGGGAACAGGATATAGCCGATGACAAGGCCCAGAACGCCGCCGACAAGGCTCGGCAGCAGCCCGTAGCCGATGTACTTCCGTGAGATCGAAAGGCGGCTGTAACCGAGCGCCTTGAGCGCGCCGATCTGCACGCGCTGCTCTTCGACCATGCGCGTCATTGTCGTCAGGCACACGAGCGCCGCGACGAGGAAGAAGATGATCGGCAGCACGCTCGCGAGGTTCGCCATACGGTCGGCGTCCTGGCCGAAGCCCGTGTAGCCGGGGTTGTAGCTGCGGCTGAAGATGTACCACTCGCAGCTGTCGATATCCGCGACTTTGCGGCGTGCGTCGGTGATCTTTTCCTGTGCGTCGGCGATCTTCTCGTCCGCCTCCGCCTTGCCGTCCGCGTATTCGCGCAGGCCCTTGCGGTAGTCGCGCTCGCCGTCCGTCAGTTCGGTGTAGGCGTCCGAGAGCTCCTTGACGCCGTCGGCGTACTGCTCTTCGCCGTCGTAGTAGTCCTTCCAGCCGTCGTCCAGCTCTGCGCGCGCGTCGGCAAGCTTCTGCTTTGCTTCTTCAAGCTGCGCGGGCGCGTCGTCCAGCTCCTTCTTCGCCGCGTCCAGTTCCTTTTTGCCCTTGTCCAGCTCGACCTTGCCCTCGGCAAACTCCATGCGGCCGATGTTGTAATCCGACTGGCTCTTGTCAAGCTGCTGCTTGCTCTGCGCGATGCTCCCGGAGTTGACGTTCTTGAGCTGGGCAAGCTGCTGAGAAAGCTGCGCCTGCGCCGCCTGTGCCTCGGCAAGTCCCGCCTGCGCATCGGCAAGTCCCTTTTCATAGCCCGCGCGTTCCTCGGCGGACAAATTCGGGTCTTGCAGCGCATCGTTCAGCTGTCCAATCTTCAGATTCAGCCCGTCGATCGTGCTCTGCGCCTGCGCGATGCCATCCGTGAGCTGCGCGCGCATTCCGTTCAGCGCGGCATCCGCCGCCGCCGCGGCGTTCTGATCGCCCTTTCCGAGGTCCTCGATCAGCCGGTCCGGCGCATCCTTGTAGGGCGAGTCGGTGCCGGCGAGCGCGCCGGACACAGTGCTGCCCAGCGCGTCCAGCTGCGCTTTGCCCGCGTCCAGCTGCTTTTTGCCTTCGGCAAGATTTTTCGCGCCGGCGCCGAGCTGCTGCTTGCCCTGCTCGTATTTCTCCTTGCCGTCCTTATACTCGGCAAGTCCCTTTTCATATTCGGCGGCAGCTTCCTCGTATTCGGCAAGCCCGTCCTTGTATTCCTGCTCGCCGTCGATCAGCTTCTGATAGGCGTCATCCAGTTCCGTGCGCGCATCCTTGAGCTCCTGCTGGCCGTCGTAGTAATCCTTCCAGCCGTCGTCGAGCTTCCTGCGCGCGTCTCTCAGCTCCTTCTGCGCCTTGCCGAGCTCCTCGTCGGCCTCGGCCTTCGCGTCGTCCAGCTCACGCTGCGCATCGTCGAGCTTTTCCGTCGCCTCGTCGACGAGATCATCGTGGCGCAGCTGAGAGCGTGCATCGCCGAACGGCTCAAGCTCGTCGATGACGGCGTCGGTATAGTCGTCATAGTCGCTGTAAAACGCGGTCATCTCCGCCGCGCCGGAGACGCGCACATAGGCCGCCGTGTAGTAGTCGAGCGTGAACGCCTCGCGCGGCAGGTACAGATACGCCTTGACCGTGCCGCTGCCGAGTGTCGACGTGCCGCGCTCCACCGCAAGATACACGGGCGAGCGCACCGTGCCGACGACCGTATATGTATTCTGGGACAGCGCGTCGGAGAGATCGTCCCCCGGCGTCAGAGTGATGCGATCGCCAATTTCAATGTTCATCAGCGAGAGCATGTTTTCCTCCACCACGCACTCGTCCGCGCGCTCGGGCATGCGCCCGCCGCGCAGCAGCACCTCATTGATGCCGCGGCCCGTGAGGGAGAGGACCTTGACCACCGCGTCGAGCGAGTCGGACGAGGCAAACGCGTCGATGACGTATTCGCCCTCGGCGTCCTCGACCTTGTCCTGTGCTCGAAGAGAGGTAATGTCGTCGTCGGTCAGGCCGAGCGTTGAAAGCACCTGAATGTCCGCCAAGTGCAGGGAATCGAGATAGTCGTCACCGGTCTTCTTCATGTCCGGCGCGGTCGCCTTGAGACCGGAGAGAAACGCGACCGATAGCGCGACCAGGATCATCATGGAGAAAAAGCGGCTGCGCGTGTGCTGGATCTCGCGCCAGAAGTCCTTCTGCATGGCGTTTTTCATCGCGCCGCCCCCTTTCGTTCCGATTTCTTCGTTACCATTCGATCAGTTCCACGCTGGTCGGATGCTCATTGCACTGCATACTCTCCACCGTGCCGTTTTTGATGTGGATGACGCGGTCGGCCATCGGCGTGATGGCGCTGTTGTGCGTGATGACCACGACCGTCACACCCTTTTGCCGGCAGGTGTCCTGCAAGAGCTTGAGGATCTGCTTGCCGGTCACATAGTCGAGCGCGCCGGTCGGCTCGTCGCAGAGCAGGAGCTTCGGATTTTTCGCCAGCGCGCGGGCGATGGCGACGCGCTGCTGCTCGCCGCCGGAGAGCTGACCGGGGAAGTTGTTCGCGCGCGCGGACAGGCCGACTTCGTTCAAGACCGTCGCTGCGTCGAGCGGGTCTTTACAGATCTGCGCCGCGAGCTCGACGTTTTCAAGCGCCGTCAGGTTGCCGACGAGGTTATAGAACTGGAAGACAAAGCCGATGTCGTGGCGGCGATAGGTCGTGAGCTGGCGGGCGTTGAAGCCGCTCACAAGCGTCCCGTCGACCGTGATGGTGCCGCCCGAGCAGGCGTCCATGCCGCCGAGCATGTTGAGGACCGTCGTCTTGCCCGCGCCCGAGGGGCCGACGATGACGCAGAATTCACCCTTTTCGATCGTAAAGCTGATGTGGTCCACCGCGCGAATTTCGATCTCTCCGCTGTGGTAGACTTTGGAAACATCCTCAAATGTGACGAAAGCCGCCATAGTCCGACTCCTCCGCTTCAAATATCATTTCTACTTTATTATAAGTGAAAAATAACGGAAATGCAAGTGTAGATATAGCAACTTGCATGAAAAAGCCGCTAATTTTTTGGGCAAAGCCATGAGAGCTGACGATTGAAATTTGCGTTTCCCGCGTCTATAATACAAACTGAAGTAAATGAGAGAAAGGAGCGTGAAAACGAATATGTTTGAGAACTTCATCAAGCAGGATGTTGACGACATGATCTTCGGCAGCACCAAGCAGATCATCAGCGAGCGCTGAGATCCGTTGTATCGACCACGCGAAAGCGTGGCTTTTTTGTTTTTATCGCCGGAAAGGCGAAAAAGGGCCGCTTCCACGGGAATTTTCGTCCCGAGAGGCGGATTTTTCTTGCCTTTGCACGGTGTGTGTGATATACTTTTTCGACTAATGAAGGATAAAAGTAAGGAGAGAGAACGCCATGGCTGTGATCGAATACGATTCCTACAAGCAGAAGCTGCTTGCGATGGACGAAACATTTGAAAACCTCTTCAAGGCGCTGGAGATCGAGCAGGCCCGCCAGGAGCTGAACCGCCTCGAGCTCGAGGCGCACGAGGACGGCTTCTGGAACGATCTGGAGCGCTCGCAGAAAAACCAGATGCGCTCCAAGCAGCTGCAAAATAAAATTCACCGCTACGAAAAGCTCGTTTCCACGCGCGACGATCTGCTCGCGCTGATCGACATGGGAACGGAGATGGACGACGCAAGCCTGCTGCCCGAGCTCGAAGAGGGCTACAAAAAGCTCGAAGCCGATGTGGAGCAGGCGCGACTCACGACGCTCCTTTCCGGCGAATACGACAACTGCAACGCCATTTTGACGTTCCACGCCGGCGCGGGCGGCACCGAGGCGCAGGACTGGGCGCAGATGCTCTACCGCATGTATATGCAGTGGGCGAACAAGCACGGCTTTGAATTCGAGATGCTCGACTATCTCGACGGCGACGAGGCCGGTCTCAAGAGCGCGACGGTCATGGTCAAGGGTGAGAACGCCTACGGCTATCTGAAGGGCGAAAACGGCGTGCACCGCTTAGTGCGCGTTTCCCCGTTTGACGCGAACGCCCGCCGCCAGACGAGCTTTGCAGCCCTCGAGGTCATGCCTGAGCTGCCCGACGACATTGAGGTCGAAATTCGTCCCGAGGATATTGAAATGCAGGTCTACCGCGCGTCCGGCGCCGGCGGCCAGCACGTCAACAAGACGAGCTCTGCCGTTCGACTCATCCACAAGCCCACGGGCATCGTCACCGCCTGCCAGACCCAGCGCTCGCAGTTCCAGAACCGCGACTACGCCATGCAGATGCTCAAATCCAAGCTCATGGAGCTCAAAATTCAGCAGCACGCGGAGAAGATTTCCGACATCAAGGGCGTGCAGCTCAAGATCGAATGGGGCAGCCAGATCCGCTCCTACGTTTTCATGCCCTACCAGCTTGTCAAGGACACGCGCACCGACTACGAGACCGGCAACATCCAGTCCGTCATGGACGGCGACCTCGACGGCTTCATCAACGCGTATCTCACCAAGTCTGCGAACGGGGAATTAAAAAAGTAATTCAAAAATGCACTGCGGTGCATTTTTGATTTGGGTTTTGCCGAGCGCTGCGTCGCACTCACTCCGTTCGCACGCTTGCGCTCTAAGGGGTATTTTTTCCAACGCACATGTCGTTGGAAAAAATGATTTGATTTCGATTCCGGCGCTGCGGCGCCGGAATTTTATATGTCGGAACGAAAAAGGTAAACAGGGAGGAAACATGGAAGAAAATACCAGAGAAAACAAGATGGGCACGATGCCCATCGGCAAGCTGCTGGCCAACATGGCGGGGCCCGTGATGATATCGATGCTCTTTCAGGCGCTCTACAACATTGTCGACAGCGTGTTCGTCGCGCGGCTCAGTCAGGACGCAATGAACGCCGTGTCGCTCGCTTTCCCGCTGCAAACGCTGTGCATCGCGTTCGCCGTGGGCACGGGCGTCGGTATGAACGCGCTGCTCGCGCGTTCGCTGGGTGAAAAGAACATGCAGGCGGTCGACCGCGCCGCGGGCACGGGACTTTTCCTGACGCTCTGCACCGCCGCCGTCTTTGCTGTCCTCGGCTTTTCGCTCGCTACGCCGTTTTTCCGCTTTCAGACGGAAAATGCGCAGATCATCGCCTACGGCAGCGACTATGTGAAGATCTGCATCGGCGGCTCGCTCGGACTGTTCCTGCAAATTTACGGCGAGCGCCTGCTCCAGTCCACGGGGCGGACGGACCTTTCGATGATCTCGCAGATCGCGGGCGCGGTGTGCAACATCGTGCTCGACCCGATTTTGATTTTCGGCCTTCTGGGCTTTCCCCGCATGGAGGTCGCGGGCGCGGCGGTCGCCACGATCGTCGGCCAGTTCGTCGGCGCGGGCCTCGGCCTTTTCCTGAACCTCAAGAAAAATCCCGAGGTGCAAATCCACCTCAAGGACATCCGTCCCCACCGCGCGACGGTGGCGGACATCTACGCCATCGGCATTCCGTCGATCATCATGCAGTCCATCGGCTCGGTGATGATGTTCGGCATGAACAAAATTCTCATCTCGTTCACCGAGGCGGCGACCGCGGTGTTCGGTGCTTACTTCAAGCTCCAGAGCTTCATCTTCATGCCGTGCTTCGGCCTCAACAACGCGATGGTGCCCATCGTGTCGTACAACTACGGCGCGCAGAAATTCGACCGCGTGCGCAAGACCGTCCGCCTGACAGTCTTCACGGCCATCGGCATCATGTGCGTCGGCTGCGCGCTCTTCGAGCTCATCCCCGAAACGCTGCTGGGGATGTTCTCGCCGACGGACGAAATGCTCTCCATCGGACGTGTTGCGCTGCGCATCATCGGCGTGCACTTCCCGCTCGCGGGCTTCAGCATCATCGCGGGCAGCGCGTGTCAGGCGCTCGGCAAGCCCATCTATGCGCTCATCAATTCCGTCTGCCGCCAGATCGTCGTGCTGCTGCCGGCGGCGTATCTGCTCTCGCTCACGGGACGGCTCGAGCTTGTGTGGCTCGCGTTTCCGATCGCGGAGGTGGTGAGCGTCATTTTGAACGCCACGTTCCTGCGGCTCACGTACCGCGTCTCGCTCGAGAGAAAATAATTTTGCCTGCGCGCAGACGCAGATCGGGGAGAGCCTCTTATTATAGAAGAGGCTCTCCCCTTTTATAAACGTTCCGCACGGCGGTTCAAATTTTTTCTTTTGACAGACCGCACAGACGCGGGTAAAATACATTTGATAAGCTACACTTGATAAATTGTTTTCGCAGGAGAACCTATGAAAAGACAACTTGCAGCGCTGCTGCTGACGATTTTTGCCCTGTCCCTCACTGCCTGCGGCGAAACGGCTGCCGAGAGCGAGACGCGCACGGTGTACGCGATGGACACGGTGATGAACCTGACGGTTTACGGCGAGAACGCCGCTGCCGCGCTGGAGAGCGCGGAAAAGGAACTGCACACGTTGGACGAAGCCGTCCTCTCACGCACGGCGGAGGGCAGTGAGCTCTATGCGCTCAACGCATCGAACGGTGAGACGGTCGAAGGCGGCGCGGACGATATCTTACCCGCGCTGATCGAAACGGCGCTGACGATCTCTGACGCGACGGACGGCGCGTTCGACCCGACGCTCGCCCCTGTGCTCGACGCATGGGGATTTACGAAGGACGAGCGCCGTGTGCCGTCCGCAGACGAGCTCGAAGAATTGCTGGGTCATACGGGCTGCGGCAAGGTCGCGCTCGAAAAAACGGCGGACGGCTGGACGGTCACGCTTTTGGATGGCGCGCAGCTCGACCTCGGCGGCATCGCCAAGGGCTACGCGGCGGATCTTCTGCGCGCGCAGCTTGAAAAGGAGGGCGTCACGTCCGCGACACTCGACCTCGGCGGTGATGTGTTCGTCATGGGGCGAAAGACCGACGGCAGCGATTGGCGCATCGCCGTCAAGGACCCTGCGGACACGGAGAGCTACCTTGGCGTCGTATCGGCGGCGGATAAGTTCATCGTGACCTCCGGTGTGTACGAGCGCTATTTTGAAGAAAACGGCGTGCGATATCACCATATCCTCGACCCCAAGACCGGCTGCCCCGCGGAAAGCGGGCTCGTCAGCGTGACCGTGCTGTGCGAGAACGGCGCGTGGGCGGACGCGCTCTCGACGGCGTGCTTCGTCCTTGGCCCCGACGGCGCGCTTGCGCTGCGCGATGATCTTGCCGACCAGGGGACGGATTTTGAGCTCATTTTAGTCACCGACGATGGCCGCGTGCTTTACACCGACGGCCTTGCCGATGCCTTCACGCCGAACGACGAAAGCGGGTACACGTATGAAGCGCTCGCCTAAGCTGAAGCCGACGAAGTGGGACGCGCTCGTCGTGCTCGCGGTGCTGCTGCTCACGCTCGGACTTGGCGCAAAGCCGTATTTCGCGGCGAAATCGGCGGGCGAGCTGACGATCAGCATCGCCATCGACGGCGAGACCGTCGAGCGCTGCGCACTCAGCAATTATGAAGGCAGCACGTATGAGAGCCGCGGCTACACGCTCACCGTCGCTGTGGAAAACGGTGCGGTGCGCGTGAGCGAAAGCGACTGCCCGAATCAGGACTGCGTGCACTCCGGCGCGATCTCGCGCGCGGGGCAGAGCATCGTGTGCCTGCCCGCCCGCGTGGCCGTCACGCTCGAGGGCGCGGCGTTCGACTACGATCTGATCGCGGGGTGAGCGCATGAAGATCAAAACAAGAGAGCTGACGCTCTGCGCGGTGCTCGCGGCGCTGGCGCTGGCGCTTTCCTATATGGAATCGTTTTTTCCGCTCGCGCTCATTGTGCCGCTGCCGGGCGTCAAGCTCGGCCTTGCCAATATCGTCACGCTCTACGCGCTCTATGCCATCGGATTTCCGAGCGCGCTCGCCATCCTGCTCGTGCGCTGCACGCTCGGCGCGCTGTTTGCGGGGAATGCCTCGGCGCTTTTATTCTCGCTGCTCGGCGGGCTGTCGGCGCTTTTCGTGATGGCGCTGCTCAGCAAGTCGAAAAAGCTCAGCATTTTCGGCGTCTCGATCGCGGGCGCGGCGGCGCACAACTGCGGGCAGGTCTGCGCCGCGCTCATCACGCTCGGCTCGACCGCGCCGCTCTACTATCTGCCGTTTTTGCTGCTGGTGTCGCTCTTCACGGGCGCGCTCAGCGGCCTGATCACTGCATTCTTGTTCCGCGCAATGGCGCACACGCCCTACGGAACGAAGGGAGAGAATCAACATGGATAAAAAGGACGAGATCATTCTCCAGCAGCTCGACGTCATCCGCACGATGACGCAGAACAACTTAAACCGCATGGGCAGCGACTTCTGGGGCGCGCCGCTGACGCCGGACGCGCCGAAATCCGCCGTCCCGAAGGAAGCTGCGCCCAAAGCAAACGCGCCGAAGAGCGCGGACGGCGCAAAGCCGAACAAGCCCGCCGCCTCCACCGGCGCGGACGAGAAAAAGGAAGAGGAAGCGCCGCTTCCCCCGCCCGAGAAGATCGAGGACCTTAAAAAAGAACTCGACACCTACATCGGCCTTGGCGAGGTCAAGCGCGAGGTGAATAACCTCATCAACATGGCGACTGTCTTCAAGCGGCGCGAGGAGACCGGGCTTCCGAACGCGGACTTCTCGCTCCACATGGTCTTCACCGGCAACCCCGGTACAGGTAAGACGATGATCGCGCGTTTGATGGCGCGCGTCTACCGCTCACTCGGGATCCTTTCCAAGGGTCAGCTTGTCGAGGTCGACCGCAGCGGGCTCGTCGCGGGCTACGTCGGTCAGACGGCCATCAAGACGAGTAAGGTCATCGAAAAGGCGCTCGGCGGCGTGCTGTTTATCGACGAGGCCTACGCACTCAACGGCAAGGGCGACAACGACTTCGGTCAGGAGGCCATCGACACGCTGCTCAAGGCGATGGAGGATCACCGCGACGATCTCGTCGTGATCGTCGCGGGCTACGATGGCTTGATGGAAAAGTTCATCCAATCGAACCCCGGCCTTGAGTCCCGCTTCAACCGCTACCTGCATTTCGACGACTATTCGCTCGACGAGATGCTCGAGATTTTCAAAATGCAGTGCCGCAAGTCGCTCTACACCCTCTCTCCCGACGCCGAGCAGGATGTCAAGGACTTCATCTACGATGAGAACGCCGACGGTGTGACGTTCGGCAACGCGCGCGGCGTGCGCAACCTCTTTGAGCAGATCTTGACCGCGCAGGCCAACCGCCTTGCGAAGATGGAGCACTTCACGAAGGAGGACCTCATGACCCTCACGCGCGACGATGTCCTCCACGCCCGCGGCATGGAAGACAACACGACCGTCGCCGAGCTCGAAGCAAAAGCAGCAGAAAAAAAGGACGAATAAAAAAGGAAGGACGCGCAGCGTCCTTCCTTTTTTATTTCGTTGTTACGCTTCCTTGGCGGCGGGCTCTTCCTTCGGCTTATCCTTGGGGACGACGCGCTTTTCAGGCGTCACGCGGCCCTCGTCCACCGCGACCATGTGCTCAAGCAGGCGGACGACCATGTTGGAGTAGCCCCATTCGTTGTCGTACCACGCGATCAGCTTGACAAAGTCGTTGTCGAGCATGATGCCGGCGGTCTCGTCGAAGATGCAGGGGCAGGAATTGCCAATCAGGTCCGTGGAGACGACCTGGTCCGCGGTGTAGCCGATGATGCCCTTCATATAGGTCTCGCTGGCGTGGCGGATGGCGTAGCAGATATCGGCGTAGGTGGTCTTGACCTTGAGGTGGGCAGTCAGGTCAACGACGGAGACGTCCGCCGTGGGGACGCGGAAGCTCATGCCGGTCATCTTGCCGTAGAGCTCGGGGATGACGCGGCCGACGGCCTTGGCGGCACCCGTGGAGGAGGGGATGATATTGTTGAGAATGGAGCGGCCGGTGCGCCAGTCGCTGCCGCCGCGGGAGTCGACCGCCTTCTGCTTGGCGGTGGCGGCGTGGATGGTGGACATGAGCGCCTGCTCGATGCCGAACTCGTCGTTGACGACCTTGGCAAGGGGCGCTAAGCAGTTGGTGGTGCACGAGGCGTTGGAGACGACCTTCATGTCAGAATGGAGCAGCATGTGGTTCACGCCCATGACGAACGTGGGGGTAACCTCATCCTTGCCGGGCGCGGTCAGGATGACCTTCTTCGCGCCGCCCTTAAAGTGGCGGGAGGCCTTCTCGGTGGTGTTGTAAGCGCCGGTGGACTCGATGATGTACTCCGCGCCGCAGCTGGACCAGGGGATCATCGCCGCGTCGGACTCGCTGAAGACCTGAATGGTGTGACCGTTGACGATCAGGTTCTTGTCCTTGTGCTCCACCGTGCCGTTGAACTGACGGAACACGGAATCGTATTTGATCATATAGACCATGTAATCCAGATCCGCTTTGCGCAGGTTGATACCGCAGATGTCGAACTGCTCCGGATGCTCGATCATGATGCGCAGCACGACGCGGCCGATGCGGCCGAAGCCGTTGATGCCCACTTTGATAGCCATAATGATAATCCTCCACAGAAAATGTGATCGTATTGTTCGGAGCTCGCGCCCCGTCATTGCAGAATCATTATATCATGGCGTATTTTTTTGTCTTCCCCTTTTCGGGAAAAAGGTAGCTGAACTTTGTTGTACAAATGTGTGCAAAACAGACAAAAACAGCGAAAAACATTTGTCTAACTTCTCCAAATATTCCATACATTTGAAACATTCGAAGCATCCGTTCGTGCAAAAAATTGCACTTTATCGCACTAAAATGACAGCAAACTTGCAAAACGAAAACGGCCCTCAAAGAGGGCCGTTTTACTTCAGTCTAAATTCAGTGTTGGCTTATTTCGAGCCTTCGGCTCGAAACAAGCCAACGTCCCCCATGCGCATTTCGTGCTCCGCACGAAACAGCTAACGCACCCCCGCCGCGCATTTTGCGCCTCCGGCGCAAAACAGCTCAGGTACCCCGACGCGCATTTTGCGCCCCGCGCAAAACAGCGCTAAAAACGCAAAATAGAAGCAGAGACCCTCATCACGCACCGAAAAGCGTCGCAGACTTTGCGCCGCGCACGGCGCAAATAATCTTAATCGTTTTTTCTGACGACATGTGCGTCAGAAAAAACTCTTCTCACGGAGCGCGTGTCGCAGCCGCCCTGCGGGCGGCAAGGCACGAAGCGCAGTGCATCCCCCTCAAAAAAAGAGGACGGCGAAAGCCGTCCTCTTTTTTTGAAGTCGTTAGGCAAGCGCCGCGGTGATGATCGCCATGGAGTAGACCTCCTGGGCGTTGCAGCCGCGGGAGAGGTCGTTGATCGGCGCGTTCAGACCGAGCAGGATCGGGCCGTAGGCGTCGAAGGAGCCGAGGCGCTGGGCGATCTTGTAGCCGATGTTGCCGGCGTTGATGTCGGGGAAGATAAAGGTATTGGCGTGGCCGCCGACCGCGTCGGTGATGTGCTTGGTCTTGGCGACAGCCGGAGAGACCGCCGCGTCGAACTGGAACTCGCCGCCGATCGGGGTGTCGGGCATGAGGGCCTTGGCCTTCTCGCAGGCATTGCGCATCTTGTCGACGTCCTCGCCCTTGCCGGAGCCGAGGGTGGAGTAGCTCAGGAAAGCGACCTTCGGGTCAACGCCGAAGATCTTGGCGCAGGAAACGGTCTCCTTGCAGATCTCGACGAGCTCGTCCTCGTTGGGCTTGATGTTGATGGCGCAGTCGGCCATGGCGAGCACTTCGTTCTCGCCGGAAGCGGCGGGACGGACCATGATGAAGCAGGAAGAGACGATCTTGTTGCCGGGCTTGGTCTTGATGAGCTGGAGCGCGGGACGGACCGTGTCGGCCGTGGAGTAGGTAGCGCCGCCGAGCAGGCAGTCGGCCTTGCCCATCTTGACGAGCATGGTGCCGAAGTAGTTGCTCTTCTTGAGCGCGGCGCGGCACTCGTCGGCGGTCATCTTGCCCTTGCGCAGCTCGACCATCTTGTCGACCATCTCGTCCATGCCGTCGTAATTCTCGGGGTCGATGATCTCGGCACCGCGGATGTTGAAGCCGATGTCCTCAGCGGCGTCGGCAATCTCATCGGGGTTGCCGACGAGCACGGGCTTTAAGAAGTTACCGGACAGCAGACGGGCGCTCGCTTCTAGAATGCGGTGGTCGGTACCTTCGGTGAAAACGATCGTCTTGGGGCTCTTTTTCAGCGTGCTGATCAGTTGTGCAAACATGTTGATTCCTCCTGATATATGATGTGCCGGTCAAGCGGGCACAGATTTACGGATATAGTATACACCCACTTTTTCACCCTCTCAAGGAAAAATAACGCAAAATTCATGCAAAAGTTTACAAATTTTCCAAACTCTTACAATATATTAGCAGTATCATTTCCCCAAAAGGCTTGACGGAGCCTTGAAAACCAAGTATACTGGTCAATGGTTACAAATTGTAACTTTTATTTTTACTTGCATCCTTTAAGGAGTTTTGATATGTCAGAGCAAAAACGATCCACCCCGCAGCGCAGCGATGCACCCACGCAGCGCCGCCGTTCGAATGCCTCGCCGCGAAGACGGCCGAGCAGGCGCGGCGGCATGCCGCAATGGCTGAGCGGCTGGCTCGAGCACATGGCGCTGTTTTTTTCCACGCTCGGTGCGCGCATCCGCCGCATCGGCCCGCGCGCCCGCACGGTCATGCGCGAGAGCAGGGCGCGCAACTTTCCTGAATCCAACCGCTTTTTGGTGCAGGTCTTTCTCGTCATCGGCGGGATGTTCCCGATGTGGCGATCGCTGCTGCATGAAAGGGTGATGGCACACCGCCGCCAGCGCAGCCACGCTGCCGGCGAGCACGAGGATCGCTGGCGCAGGCACGCGCGGCGCGTGAATCCGTTCTACTTTATCGGCGGCGCAGCTGTTGTGGCCGCGATCGCGCTGTTTTTCTCGTTCTACACGCTGGGAACGACCGTAGAGTATAACGGCAGCGTGGTCGACACCGTCGCCAGCGCCGCGCAGGCACGCAAGGCGGCCTCCAAGCTCGAGAGCATCACGACCGAGACGCTCGGCAAGTCCTACGAGATCGCAAAGGATGCCATCCATTATTCGACGGCTTTCGTCCGCCGCAGCGATGTGACGGATTCGACGACCTTCGAGCAGGACCTCGCCGACGAGCTCGGCCAGGTGACCTACGGCTACTCGCTCTATGTCGACGATGAGCTCATCGGTTCGACGCAGTACGCCGGCGCGCTGGACGAGCTGCTCAAGCAGATCAAGCAGGTCTACGCCTCGGCGGATACGCTGAGCGTCGACTTTGTCGAAAATGTCCGCATCGCGGAGGGCTACGTCCCGACCGACAGCGTGATGAACCTCGGCGAGATCGCCGAGATCCTGAATTCGACGAAGTCGGGCGAGGTGACCTACACCGTCGTCAAGGGCGACACCTGGGGCCAGATCGCCAACAACAACGGCATGACCGCCGCCGAGCTCGAAGCGCTGAACCCCGGCTACGACATCAACCGCATCCACATCGGCGATGCGCTGACGCTCTCGAACGCCGTGCCGTATCTGACAGTCAAGGTCACCGAGCGGCAGAACTATGTCGAGGACGTCAACTATGACGTGAACTACGTGAGCGATTCGTCCATGTATCAGGGCGACGAGCGCGTGATCTCCAAGGGCTCGTTCGGCAAGGCTGATATCGTGGCCGATGTCACCTATGTCAACGGCGAGGAGCAGGAGCGCGCGGTCATCTCGTCCGTCACGCTCTCCGACCCTGTGGCCGAGACGCGCGCCCGCGGCACGAAGGTCCGTCCGACCTGGTACCCCACCGGCAGCTTCCGCTGGCCGTGCTCGGGCCGCATCACGTCGTACTTCGGCTACCGCAGCACGGGTATCCGCGGCGCGACGAGCAACCACAAGGGCATCGACATCGCCTGCTCCTACGGCACGCCGATCTACGCCGCCGACGGCGGCCGCGTGACCTACGCGGGCTATAAGGGCGCGATGGGCTACGTCGTCATCATCGACCACAACAACGGCTATGTCACGTATTACGAGCACAACTCGTCACTGCTCGTCTCCGCGGGACAGACGATCTACAAGGGCCAGCAGGTCGCCAAAGCGGGCCGCAGCGGCGTCGCCAGCGGTGTCCACTGCCACTTTGGCATTCAGAGAAACGGCAGCTACGTCAACCCGCTGAACTATCTAAGTTAAAATCAAAGGGATCCCATCCGATGGATGGGATCCCTTTGATTTTAGGGGATCGCACTTCGCTTCGTGCCTTGCCGCCGTAGGCGGCTGCGACACGCGCGAAGCGAGAAGAATAAATCGCCACGCGCATGTCGCGACGATTTATGATTAAAATTATTTGCCGCCTGCGGGCGGCAAAGTCTGCGACGCTTTTTCCCGTTTTTCTGCCCGTATGGGCAGAAAATGCGGCGGGTGGGGGACGGAGGATGTTGCTTCTGGCCTGTTCGCTGCCGGAGGCAGCGAATGCGGCGGGCAAGATGCCTCTTTGTGCCGATTTTGGGTGTGGGGGCCTGTTTGCCGCTGGTCGCGGCAAATGCGGCATGGGGATCATGAAAAGACCGCTGCGGCGTTTCGCAGCGGCCTTTTTTATCGTGTTTACTGTTCCGTCAGGACGCGGCGGACCTCGCCGGTGAAGTAGAGCGAGCCCCAGGAGCAGATGGCGTCATCCTCGCCTGCCAGCTCCAGGGCGCGGCGGACGCCGTCGTCGGTGTCCTTGGCGGGGACGGCCTGCACGCCCTGTGCGTTCAGCCACGCGGCGAGCTCGTTTTCATCGAGTGCGCGGGCGGAAGGCGGCGTGATGACGACGAACGCCTTGGCGAGCGGGAGCGCGCGGCGCAGCATTTGCTGCCAGTCCTTGTCGCGAAGCACCCCTGTGAGGAAGATGAGTTTTTTGTCGCCGTAGAGCGCGGCGAGCGAATCCATCAGCGCGTCGACGCACTGAGGATTGTGCGCGCCGTCAACGATGAAGTCCGGCCCGCGGCGCAGAAGCTCGAGCCGTCCGGGCCACTGGGCGTGGGAAAGCCCCTCGTCAATGGCCTCGTCCGTGAGCTTGTCCCAGCCGCGCGAGCGCAGCGCGCTGCACACGTCGATGACCGTCAGCGCGTTCAAGAGCTGATACTCGCCGAGAAGCCGCAGGTGGTACGGCCCGCGGCCGCGGTATTTGAACTCTTGACCGTCGAGCGAGGACGAAATGCGCTCAAGCTTTTCCTGCGCGGTGATCGTGAGAGCCACGTCCTCCTGCGCGCACTTTTCGCGCGCGACGTTCTCCACGCCCTCGCTCTGGCCGAAGAGCACGGCGTGCGAGCCATGCTTGATGATGCCGCACTTCTCCGCGGCGATCTTCTCGACTGTGTCGCCGAGAATGGCCGTGTGCTCCAAGCCGATGTTCGCCACGACGCAGACCTCCGGCGCGGGGATGACATTCGTCGAATCCATGCGCCCGCCGAGACCGACCTCGAGCGAGACGATGTCGCACTGCTCCTGCACGAAGTACAAAAAGGCGATGGCCGTCATGATCTCAAAGCCCGTGGGCATTTCGCTCATGCTCTCCGCCGCGTTCCGCACGGTGTTTGTGAGCGAAATGAGGGACTCATCGTCGATCTCTTCCCCGTTCACGCGCATGCGCTCGTGGAAGCGCAGCAGGTGCGGCGAGGTATAGAGCCCTGTGCGGTACCCCGCGCGCCGGAGCACGGAGGCGAGCATCGCGGCGGTGCTGCCCTTGCCGTTTGTGCCCGCGATGTGGACGAATTTGAGCTTCTGCTCGGGATTGCCGAGCAGACCCAGAAGCTCGCGCGAGCGCGCAAGGCCAGGCGCGCTCTGCTCCCAGTTGTCGAATTGCAGATATTTGAGGGTCTCCTCAATGGTTTGCAGGTCTTTCACATTGTTCACCTGTATTTCCTGTAGAATAAGGCAAAGGCGTCGGCCCTCGCCTGCGGGATTTGATCTATCGGTCGATCTTGCGCAGCATGGCGGTGAATTCCTCGGGCAGCGGGCATGTGAGCGAGACAAGATCCTTCGTCCGCGGGTGGATGAACTGAAGCCCCACCGCGTGAAGGCACTGACCCGTTAGGCCTGGAACGGCCTTTTTTGCGCCGTAGACCGTGTCGCCCAGGATCGGGTGGCCGAGGTAGGCCATGTGCACGCGAATTTGATGCGTGCGGCCCGTTTCGAGCCTGCACCGCACATGCGTGTAGCCGGGATAACGGGCGATGACCTCCCAGTGCGTTACCGCGCGGCGTCCACCCGGAACGACGGCCATGCGCTTGCGGTCGCGGCTGTCGCGCGCGATGGGCGCGTCGACCGTGCCGCTGTCCTCACATAAGTTGCCGACCACGATACACTCATACGTGCGCGCGAGCGTGTGGCCGGCCAGCTGGGCGGAGAGGAACTGGTGCGCGTAGTCGTTTTTTGCCGCGATGATGAGCCCGCTCGTGTCGCGGTCGATGCGATGCACGATGCCGGGGCGCAGCGCGCCGCCGACGCCGGAGAGACTGTCGCCGCAGTGATACAAAAGGGCGTTCACGAGCGTCCCGTCCGGATGGCCCGGCGCGGGATGGACGACGAGCCCACTCGGCTTGTTGACGACGATGACGTCGTCGTCCTCGTAGACAACGTCCAGAGGGATGTCCTGCGGAACGGCGTCGATGGGCGCGGGCTCTTCGGGGGTGAATTCGATCTGCTCGTGTCCCGTGAGCTTGTAGCTCTTGTTCGGCGCTTTGCCGTTCACGAGGACACGCCCGTCCTCGACGGCTTTCGCCGCGGCGGAGCGGGTCAGGTCTTCAATTGCGCGGGCGAGGCAGGCGTCGAGCCGCGTACCGGCATCGGCTTCACTTGTTTGCAGCAGGATCGGTTCCATCGACCTTGTTCCCCCAGTTTTTCTCGTCGCTCTTGCTGTAAAAGGCAAGGTAGTAAATCAGCGCGCAGACCGTGCCGCACACGACGAACACATCCGCCACGTTGAAGACGGGAAAGTCCATGAACATCGTGTCCAGCATGTCAACGACGTATCCGAGGCGCACGCGGTCAATGAGATTGCCGATGCCGCCGCCGAGGATGATCGCAAGCGACCACTGGCCCAGCGGATGGCGCACGATCTTGACGAGCAGCCATGCGATGGCGCACATGCCCGCCGCCGTCAGCGCGATGAGCAGCCACCGTGCGCCCGAAAAGCTCGACCACGCCGCGCCGTAGTTGTGCACGCGCGTGAGCTGTAACAGCGGCGGCAGCAGCGGCTCCGATTCGCCGGGCGACATTGTGTTCACGACGAGGAATTTGACGGCCTGATCCGCCGCCATGCAGAAAACCGCCGCGAGGGCAAGGCAGACCGCCTTGCCCTTGCCGCGTCGGTAAAATGCAGCATATAAAATCACCATCAGCGCCAGCGCGCCGAAAAAGATCCACAGGATCGGCCCTCCGATGCTGCCGGAGACGACGATCTGTGTCGTGCCGTCCGCGCCGCCGATCACGCCGATATCGTTCATTCGCTCTCCTCTTCTCCTGCGGGGGTGTTTTCCGCAGGCTCTTCGACCGCCGGTGCGGTCTTGGCGACCTCGACGATCAGAATATCGTCTGCCTGACGGAGCGCGGTGCGCTCAGCCTCAGGCAGCTCCATGGCGTCTACTAAGTCATGTGCCGCTTCGGCCACGACGAGGTAGCTGACGTACCCGTCATTTTCCGCGTACACGGCCATGCCGCGCTCGTGCAGAAATTCCGCCGCCGCGGGCACATCCAGCGTGATGATGGCATAGCCGCCGCTTGCGTCGGCGGAGCGGTCGTCTGCGCCGTCTTCCGCGTCATAGGTGTCGAACGGGCTGGCGTCGGCCTGCACGCCCTCCTTCTGCACGGCGGAATAGCTGTAGGTAAAGTCCTCCGCCGTGTCGCCGGACGCAGCGGGCGCACTCGCCGTGTCATTGCCGCTGTTAGTGCAGTCCGCGGCGCTGTCGTTGCTGCTGACCATCGCGGGCGCCAGCTTCCACGCCGCGGCCGTGACGACAAGCAGCGCAAAGCACGCGGCCAGCACGCGCGGCCATGCACGGCGGTGGCGCGATCTCGCGCGCTTTTCCTCATGCACCCGCTCGAGCATGCGCTCGGAAAAGCCCTCCGGCGCGTCGAGCTCGGGCATTTCCTCGAACATCGTGTGCACGATCATCAGTTCCGAGAGATACTCCCGGCAGTTCTGGCAGTGCTCTACGTGCGAGAGCACCTCTTCCTTTTCGTTTTCGCTCAATTCTCCGTCCACAAAGGCAGAGAGCGCGGCGGCGTACTGTTCACAACATTTCATTTGGCGCTCATCTCCTCACGATTACATTCTGTAACTTTTGACGAAGCAATTTCAAAAAAGTTCCCGTTTCCGGATAAAAAGTTGCGCAAAAGTGATCGGCCCCTGCTGATGCGCGATTTGACCGTGCCCAGCTCGATCGACGCGCTTTCTGCAATCTCGGTGTAGCTCAGGCCTTCGATCTCGCGCAGGATGAGCACCTTTCGGTACTCCTCCGGCAAGGCGGAGAGGCCCTCCTGCAATAATTTCTGTGCCTCGCGGTGCTCGACCGTCTCCTGCGGCTGGGGCGAGGTGTCGACCGCGTCGACAAACAGCTCCTCGTCGTCGAGCGAGATGCTGCCGCTCTGTTTTTTTCGCCGCCGCAGCGTGTCGATGCAGGCGTTCGTCGCCAGACGGTAGATCCACGTCGAAAGCGATGACTCCTGTCGGAAGCGGTCGATCCCGCGCCAGAGCGCAAGAAAGGCATCCTGCGCGGCCTCCTCGGCGTCCTCGCTGTTGCCGCACATGCGGAAGCACAGCGTATACACTTTTTTCTCATATTGGCGGATCAGCTCTTCGAAGGCGGCTTCATCCCGCTTTTGAAGGCGCGCAATGAGTTCCCGTTCGTCCATAGCTTTTTATTGATCCTCAGCGCAGATCCCGCTTGATCGACGCGCTGAGCGCGTGCAGCTCAGAAAGCGTTGAGAGCTGCACGATCTTCTCCTTATAATAATTCGCGTGGCTGATGCCCTTTAAGTACCAGCACAGGTGATGGCGCGCCTGCAGCATGGCGACGCGCTCGTTTTGATACTGTGCGGAGAGCTCCACCTGACGCACGGCGGTGTCCCACCGCTCGGCAAACGGCGGCAGCGGCGGAATGTCGCGCCCTGAGAGCGCGGCGGCGGACTGCTCGAAAAGCCACGGATTGCCGAAGCTCCCGCGGCCGATCATCGCTATGTCCGCGCCCGTGAATTTAAGGATGCGCACCGCGGCCTCGGGCGAAAAAACGTCGCCGTTGGCGATGACGGGGATGCTGACGGCCTGCTTGACGTCGCGGATCGTGTTCCAGTCGGCCTCGCCGCCGTACATCTGCATGCGCGTGCGCCCGTGCACCGCGACGGCGCTGACGCCCACTTCTTCGAGCATTTTGGCGAGCTCGACGGCGTTGATGCTGCCCTTGTCCCAGCCGCGGCGCATCTTCGCCGTGACGGGGACCTTGACGGCGCGCACGACCGCCTCGGCAATGCGCGCGGCCTTTTCGGGATCCTTCATCAGCGCGCTGCCGTCGCCGTTTTTGACGACCTTGCCCACGGGGCAGCCCATGTTGATATCCAGGATGTCCGCGCCGGAAATTTCGATCGCCATCTGCGCAGCCTCGGCCATGCAGTTCACATCGCTGCCAAAGATCTGCGCGGCAAACGGCTTTTCGCCCGGAAACGGACGAAGCAGCTGCGCGGTCTTCGTGTCGTGGTAGCACAGCGCCTTGGCGCTCACAAGCTCCGTGACGGTGTAGCCCGCGCCTTTTTCGGAGCAGATCTGGCGGAATGCAGCATCCGTTACGCCCGCCATCGGCGCGAGCGCGAGCTTCGATTCAATTTTTACCGTTCCGATCTGCATAGTCCGCCTCTTTTCGATAACAATACAAGCATAGTATAGCATAGCAAGACCGGCAAGTCAAAGGAACAAAACGCGGACGGAGAACTTTTTTGCAAACAGGTGTTGACATCACGGCGGAGGTATGGTATATTATCAGTTGCCGATATCTGCCGGTGTGGTGGAATTGGTAGACACAGGGGACTTAAAATCCCCCGGTAGCGATACTGTACCGGTTCGAGTCCGGTCACCGGCACCAGTATTCCCTTAATTTCATATCGCGGAGTGGAGCAGTTGGTAGCTCGTCGGGCTCATAACCCGGAGGCCGTAGGTTCGAGTCCTGCCTCCGCAACCAGAAAAGTCCTGAAACCGGTCGGTTTCAGGGCTTTTTTCTAACCTTTTGGCAGTAATTAGAAAGCGCAAAATAACGCTTTCTAACACTTTTCTAACACATTTCGGCAAAAGGCTGTTTTTGGGCACAAAAAGCAATCATAATAGAGAAAGTAACGCTCCCAAGATCAAGATGATCTCGGGAGCGGTTTTTCGTTCAGATGACGGCGGTATATGGCCATAAGACAGGTTCAGTAGAATGCTTCTCTTTCTACTCATCCTACGTTGTGGGACATTTAATGGGAAGTGCCTGCCTACTTGGTCAGAATATTCGGCAGCTGCGCGCGCAGGGCGGCCACGCCCTCGGCAGAGCCGAGGTCATAGCGCTCCACCATATTCAAAACAGACTGCAAAGAGGTTTTCGGGTTGCACCAGAGGTCCGGCTCGTAGCCCTTGCCGTCTACGTTCTCCATGTTGTAGATAAAGTGAAACGCCTGGCCGAACTGGAAGAAGATGCCGGAGTTGGGAAGTTTCCACTTATTTATATTTCCGACGATCTGTGCACCTCTCGTCGAACCTCCGATGATTAGGCAATTATCGAGCGTTCTGCTGTAGGTAACGATGTTCTCGCCGCAGGAGCCGGACATGTTATCTGTCAGCAGCAGGAACGGTGTGCTGTTTTCCAGCACCTTTCCCTGAAACAGCTCATAGTCCTTATCGCCTGTCCGAAAAGCGGCAAATTCTTTACCAAGATTCGCGTAGACTTGGGTCTTATCAAACATGGCGGGGCCCCAATTGGAGACGATCGTTTTCTGTTCAGGCTCATCTCCCGCGTAGTTTTTCAGCCATTCTCTGATAAAGTGGTCGGAACCGCCAGTGTTGGAGCGCGCATCAATAATGATCAGCTTCGCATCCCTGAGGTCGGAGCCGGAACGGACAAATTTTTCCACTGTCGGCTGATAGGCCCGCTCAAAGCATCGAATGGTGACCAGGGCAATGCCGTTTTCTTTCAGATAGTGATAGTCTGGGACTTGCGAGCTGTCCTCCAGATAAGACTCGCTCTGCGTCCATGTGAGCGAAACCGTTTTCACTTTGCTGCCCTTTGTCAGAGTAATGATGTCTGTTGTATGTGCTGCTGTTGTGGGGCAGAACTGGCACAGGGAATAGCACACGCGGCCGTTCTTTTCAAGATACGGCTGCATTTCCGCGTTCGCGTTGCCGCAGGAGGTATAGTACCATTTCTCGCCCTGACCCAGCAGATAATACCCATTTTCATCCTTGCCAAAGCTGCGGTTACAGTAATAGTAAAGATACTGAACGCCGTCTTCAAATGCCGGCTCATTCTGCTCTGTGCCGAAGCGGAAGTGCGCATCCCGTATAAAAAGTAGGTGTGGATACACCAGCGAGATCAATTGATCCTTAGTGATCGTCCGATAGGACGCAAGCTCTGCACGGATGGCATCCTCCGCCTTTTGGAACGTCTCCTCACCGAAATAGTAGTAAGCGCCGTAGGAGTAATGCAGCACGCGGAAGAACAGATCCACATCCTCAAGCGCTTCCGCGCGCGTAAGAACCGCCTTACCGGGATTGTTCAGATTTTTCAGGCTGTCGATCTCTGCCTGCGTGATCTCGACCTCGCCGCGGTGATGCTGTAAATATGCTTCAAAGCCGTCGAACGACTCTTCCCTTGCCATATCGGCGCGGCGCTTCTCGTTCACGTCCTTAAGCAGTTTTTCAAATGCGTTTTGGTAGACCGCTGTGGAACCCTTGCTCAAAACGATGGCAGTATTGCTGTCGGCGTCATAATCGACGGTAAAGCCGAGCGCATCGCCGAGGTCGCGCAGCTTGAAATAGTTGTTTCCCCCGATGTTGTAGACAGAAAGACCGTCCGCAGCCTTTCCGTCGATCAAAACGGACTGCTTGCTGACAACGGCTGTTTTGGACTGATCCCGCCCGCGCGCAAGCTCGCCGCCGACAGGGGTATATTCCTTCCCAGAAACGACCGTGACCGCATTGCTTTGCTCATCGAACGAAACGGAAAAGCGGCTGTCCGTCTTGCTCAGAAGCTGCGCAAGATCGCGCAGCTTGAAATAGTTGCTGCCGTCGATGTTGTATTTGTCACAGTCTGCATCGACGCCGTCGACTGACAGGTTTTGCGGCGAAGCCACCACATTCGCGGCGGAGGCATAAGACACGGCAATGCAAACCAGGAGCAGCGTCAAAATGATGGGCAATAGCTTTTTCATGGATGATTCTCATCTCCCTTATCACGCTTTCGGTGCGCCGCTTTCAAAGAAGCGTTCCCCGTCAGAGCAATTTTTCACTTTAAGGGTAGCATACTCCATCATATGCTGCAACGCAAATTTTGCATAAAAGCGGTATCGCCCGTCTAAAGGCGACCGATAGCTTCATCCGCGGCCTTTCAGCCGAGCTTCTGCGCAAGGTCCTCGAGCGCGGCGGTCATCGCCTCTTCAAACGAGGGGTGCGGACGCATGGCCAGCAGGAATTGATCGACCGTCATGTGGTTGGCGAGCGCCTGCGAGACGCCGCCGATCATATCGCTTGAATGCTCGCACATGAGCTGCGCGCCGAGAAGCTCGCGTGTTTCGGCGTGGGCGACGAACTTCATAAAGCAGCGGCCCGGGTCGGCGATGAGCGTCTTGGCGTTGTCGAACATGACGTGTTTGCCGACCTTGACGGGGATGCCCGCCTCCTTGGCCTCGGCCTCGGTGAGGCCGGCGACCGCGATCTCCGGACGGCAGTAGATGCAGCTCGGCACGACGGACATGGATGTGTGATTTTCCCTTCCGTAGAGCAGGTCGACGCAGGCGATGCCCTGCGCGGTCGCCACATGGGCGAGCTGAATTTTGGCCGAGACGTCGCCGATGGCGTAGATGTGGGGGATGCTCGTCTCGTAGCGCTCGTTCACGGCGATGCTGCGGCGGTTCATCTCGACAGAAATGCCATCCGCGAACAGGCCGTCGCAGTACGGGCGGCGGCCGATGGCGCAGAGCACGGCCTCGCCGGAGACGGTCTCGCTCTTTTCCTTGCAGGTGAAGTTGACGGCGATATCCTCACCCGTCTTCTCGACGCTCTGGACCATCGCGTTCGTGAAGACCTTCACGCCCTGCTTTTTGAGGATGAGCGCGAGGCTCTGGCCGAGCTCCTTGTCCATGTTGGGCAGCAGGCGGTCCATGCCTTCGATGACGGTCACTTCACAGCCGAGGTCTGCGTAAAACGTCGCAAACTCGATGCCGATGACGCCGCCGCCGATGATGACGATGGAGCGGTACAGGTGGTCGCACCCCTCAAGCAGCTCGTCGGAGGTCATCGCGAACTCAAGTCCGGGAATCGGCGGGCGGGACGGGACGGAGCCGGTGGCGATGAGAATATCGTCGCAGGTGTAGTCGTTGGCACCGCCCTCGGCGTCCGTCACGCGGACAGCGCCGGGTGCGGTGATGAGCGCCGTGCCGCGCAGAAAGTCGATCTTTGCGGTCTTGAAAAGCGATTCAATGCCGGAGGACAGCTTTTGCGAAATTTCGCGCTTGTAGGCAAAAATCTCCGTCATGTCGGCGCGGATATCGTCGGTGTGGATGCCGGCGTGTGCGCCGTGCTTGGCGTCGTGGAAGATCTGAGAAGAGTGCAGCAGCGTTTTCGTCGGGATGCAGCCGCGGTTTAAGCAGGTGCCGCCCGCTTCGCGCTTCTCGACGACGGCGACCTTCTTGCCGAGCTTGGCCGCATGGAGCGCGGCTTCGTAGCCGCCGGGGCCCGCGCCGATGACGATGAGTTCATAATGAGCCATAATAGTTCGTTCCTTTTTGAGAGCAATGCCGCCGACTTTTCGGCGGCATTGCGTGATGTTAAGATATGCGCTGCCTTCGTCAGGCAAACTGATAACGTAAAACCATGTTGCGCGCCGCGCCGACCTCGTCGAGGCGGCGGACGGGCGTATCATGCGGCGCGGTGTGCAGCGCCTCGGGATCGGAGTGCGCGAGTTCAAAGAGCTTGCAGTAGATGCCGCAGACCTCGTCCATCGTCTCCTTGCTCTCAGTCTCGCAGGGCTCGATCATGAGCGCCTCATGGACGATGAGCGGGAAGTACATCGTGGGCGGGTGCAGGCCAAAGTCGAGCATGCCCTTGGCAAGGTCGAGCGCGGAGACGCCCGTCTCCTTGTGGAGATCGACGAGCGACATGACGAACTCGTGCATGCAGATCTCGTCATAGGCCATGGTGAAGGTATCCTTGAGCCTGACGCGCATGTAGTTCGCGTTCAGCACGGCGTTCATCGCCGCCTCGCGGATGCCGGACTTGCCGAGCGTGAGCACGTAGGTCAGCGCGCGCACGACGACGTCGAAGTTGCCGTAGAACATCTTCACGCGGCCGATGGACTTTTCGGGGTATGCAAAGCCGTACTTGCCGTCCTTTTTGACGACCAGCGGGCCGGGCATGTACTTTTTGAGGAATTCCTTGCAGCCGACCGCGCCTGCGCCGGGGCCGCCGCCGCCGTGCGGTGTGGCGAACGTCTTATGCAGGTTACTGTGGATGCAGTCAAAGCCCATGTCACCGGGACGGACGACGCCCATGACGGCGTTGAGGTTCGCGCCGTCGTAATAGCACAGGCCGCCCGCATCGTGAATGATCTTCGTGATCTCGAGGATGTTCTTGTCGAAAATACCGACGGTGTTCGGGTTCGTCAGCATCAATCCCGCGGTGTCGGGGCCGACGGCGGCGCGCAGCGCGTCGAGGTCGACGCAGCCGTCCACGCCGGACGGGATGTTGATGACCTGGAAGCCGCACATCGCGGCGGTCGCGGGGTTCGTGCCGTGGGCGGAGTCGGGCACGATGATCTTCGTGCGGTTAAAATCGCCGCGGTCAGTATGATAGGCCTTGATGAGCAGAACGCCGGTGAACTCACCGTGCGCGCCCGCCGCGGGCTGGAACGTGACAGCGTCCATGCCGAAGACCTCGCCAAGCTCAGAGCCTAACGTGTGCAGCGCCTCGAGCGCGCCCTGCGCGGTCTCGATGGGCTGGAGCGGGTGGAGCTGGGTGAAGCCCGGCAGCGCCGCCATGTCCTCGTCGATCTTGGGGTTGTACTTCATCGTGCACGAGCCGAGGGGATAGAAGCCGTCGTTCACGCCGTGGATGCGCTTGCAGAGGGCGGTGTAGTGGCGGGTGAGCTCGTTTTCACTCACGTGGGGCAGGTGCAGCGCCTCGCTGCGCTCTTCGGGGAGCTGATATTCGGGAACGTCACACTCCGGCATGAGGGTCATGCCGCGGCCTTCGACGCCAAGTTCAAAAATGAGCTTCATTTACAGCACCTCCTTCACGATGGCGACAGCTTTGTCGAGCTGCGACCTGGAGACGAGCTCGGTCACGCACCAGAGGATGCCGCCCTCGACCTCTGCGCCGCCGAGGATGCCCTCTGCTTCGAGCGCGTCGAGGATCTTCCTGCGGCAGTTGGGGCATTCGACCTCGGTGACGAACTCGTGGAAGAATTCACCCTTGTACTTCAAGGTGCAGCCGATCTTTTGGAGCTCAGAAGCGAAATAGTGCGCCTTCGAGGTGCAGAGCCGCGCGCACTGCTTCATGCCCTTTTCGCCCATCGCGGCCATGTAAACGCCCGCGGCGAAGGCACATAACGCCTGGTTGGAGCAGATGTTGGAGCTGGCCTTTTCGCGGCGGATGTGCTGCTCGCGCGCGGACAGCGTCAGCACGTAGCCAACCTCGCCGTCCACATCTTTCGTCTGGCCGACGATGCGGCCGGGGAGCTTTCTCGTCATGGCGGACGTCGTGGCCATGAAGCCGAGGAACGGGCCGCCGAACGCCGTGTCGAGGCCGAGGGGCTGACCGTCGCCGACGGCGACATCCGCGCCCATCGCGCGCGGCGTGGGCAGAATGGCGCAGGCGATGGGGTTCACGCCCATGACGAACTTTGCGCCCGCGGCGTGGACGATCTCACCGGCCGCCTTCGCGTCTTCGATCTGGCCGAAGTAGTTCGGCTGCTGGAGGTAGAAGCACGCGGCGTCATCGCCGAGCGCTTCCTTGAGCGCGTCGAGATCAGTTCTGCCGTCCTTTGCGGGGACGACAAAAAGCTCGGTATTTGAGGCGAAGCAGTAGGTCTTCATGACCTCGATGACCTGCGGATGGGCGCAGGCGGAGACATAGGCCTTCGTGCGCTTGCGGTCCTTGCACATGGGGATCGTCTCGGCTGCGGCGGTCGCGCCGTCGTAATGCGAGGCGTTGGAGACGTCCATGCCGGTCAGCTCGCAGATCATGGTCTGGAATTCGAAAGTGCCCTGCAAAACGCCCTGGCTGATCTCCGCCTGATAGGGGGTGTAGCAGGTGACAAGCTCTTCGCGGGAGGTGACAGACTTGACGACCGACGGGATGAAGTGGCGGTAGGCGCCCGCGCCGCGAAGAACGGTCTTGAAGACCTTGTTCTTTTCGGCCATGGCGGTGACGGCCTCGCGCACCTCAAGCTCGCTCAGGCCCTCGGGGATGTTCAGCCCGCCATCCGGCAGGAGCATTTCCTGCGGGACGGCCTTGTACAGCCCTTCCAGGCTGTCGACCCCGATGGCGGCGAGCATTTCTTCCCGTTCCGCAGCCGTGGTGGGAACGTAAGAGCCCATGTTAGCCCTCCTGCGCGCAATGCGCTTCGTAAGCGGCGGCGTCAAGCAGCGCCTCAGTGTCGGTCACGGGGGAGACCTTGATGATCCATGCACCGTAGGGGTCGGAGTTCAGCGTCTCGGGTGCGTCGGCCAGCGCTTCATTGACCTCGCAGATCGTGCCGCTGACGGGACAGATCACGTCGGAAACGGCCTTGACGGACTCAACGTCGCCCAGCGCTTCACCGGCGGTGACGCTGTCGCCCTCGGCGGGCAGGTTGATAAAGACCACATCGCCCAGTGCATCCTGGGCAAAATCAGAAATGCCGATCACGGCGATGTCGCCGTCCATCTTGACCCACTCGTGGGACTTGGAATACTTCAGCTCAGCAGGGATGTTCATGGTAATTTCCTCCTCAAAATCGTTCTCAATGAATGTTGGTTGTTATTTACGGTCAAATGGTTTCCGAATATTCGGTCAAAAATCTCTATTTCAGCGTTCGAGCTTGTAGAACGGCATTGGCACGATCTCAAGCTCGACCATGCGGCCGCGCACGTCGGCGTTGAGGTGCTTGCCGATCTCGATATCTTGGGCGGGGATATAGCCCATCGCGACGCCGCAGCCGATATAGGGTGCGAACGTGCCGGAGGATGCCCAGCCGATCTTTTCTCCGTCCATCGTGTAGAGGTCGCAGTGCTCGCGCACGATGCCGCGGCCGACGACCTTCATGCCGATGCGCTTCATTTTCGGCGCGCCGAGCGCGACAAGCGCGTCGCGGCCGATGAAGTCCTTGCCCGTGAGCTTGCACGGAAGTCCCGCCATCTTCGGCGTGATCTCGTCGTTCATCTCGTGGCCGTAGAGCGGCATCGAAGCCTCTAAGCGCAGCGTGTCGCGCGCGCCGAGGCCGCAGGGGATCAACCCCTCGGGCTCGCCCGCCTTCAGAAGCGCTTTCCACAGGTCGACGGTGTCCTCGGCCTTGCAGTAGATCTCAAAGCCGTATTCACCGGTGTAGCCTGTCTGGGAGACGAGGGCGCGGATCGTGCGCTCGCCGAGGTTCAGGGGCACGTCTTCGGTGAAGGTGTAGTACTTGGCGGGGATGTACTGCTCGTCGCAGAGTTTTTTGAGAATGTCGCCGGACCTGGGGCCCTGCAGGGCGATCTGGCCCCAGTCGTTGCCCTCGTCGCGGTAGTCGACGTCGCCGGAGAGATGGCTCTCGACCCAGGCGGCGTCCTTTTCGCGGTTGCCCGCGTTGACGACGAGCCAGTAATTGTCCGCTGCGCAGCGGTAGACGATGAAGTCGTCGATGATGCCGCCATTGTCGTTGCAGAACATCGAGTACTTGATCTCGCCGTCTTTCATGTTCGAAATGTCGGCGGTGATGATCTTCTGCACGTTGGCGACGGCGTCGGGGCCCTTGAGGCGAAGCTCGCCCATGTGGGAAACGTCGAACAGACCAGCCTTTTCACGAACGGCCATGTGCTCGGCAATCACGCCGGTGGGATACTGCACGGGCATCAGGAAGCCGCCGAATTCGACGATCTTGCCGCCCATGTCCACATGCGTTTGGTAAAGCGGGGTCTTCTTTTCCATAGTGCGCATCCTCCGAAAACAATAATTTTAATGAATGTTATAAAAAGTATTAAAATTAAGCATCAAAAAAGAGACACAAAACTCCCTTTTGAGCTTTGTGCCTCCGTTGATCACCTGAGAGATTCCCCGCCCGAGTCATCGCGGCAGGTTGCACCTTCGGCGTGCGTAAACGCACTTTTCGGAGCGTCGTCCGAGTTCGGCCCTTTTGCCTGAGAGATTCTGCGTTCCCCTTCGGCGCCGCGGCAGAATATTCCGCGGTCTCTCCCGAACTCATCATCCGATCGGTTGATTCATTTTGCTTTTTAAAGCTAACATAAGAATGGGCCTTTGTCAAGAAAGAAAAAATAATATTTTGTTAAAATATTTCAAGCGGAAATTCGGCAAACCGAAAACTGCCGAAACGGGTCAAAATCTGAAAGCATCCCGTTGTTATGACTGCGTTGCCGGCCAGGTTCCATTTCGCTTCGGCATAGCTTTATTTGTATTTCGCATTTGCATTTTGCCTAAAGCGGCGGCGGAGAAGTGATGGGGCGTCTATTTTCTTCGACGAAATCCGTCCTGTGCGGACAAAATTGTATTGACAACGGCGGAGGATGGGTCTATTGTACACACATCATTCGTCAAATGCTTTGAGCAGGACACGACTTCCCCGGATCACCGCTTTCAGAGAGCCGTTGGTGGTGCAAAACGGCAGCAAGGAACGGGCAGGCCATCCCCTGTGAGCAGCCGCGGTGAAAGGCGCAAACGCCGAGTAATCGCAGCCGGTCCCCCACCGTTAACAGGGTACGCTCTCCGATCCATTCGGGCAGCGGTCGAGCGGCCGGTTTTCCGGCAAGCAAAGTGGTAACGCGGAAGTTGAGATCTGCGGCGGATATCGCCGCGATATTGGCCTTCGTCTTTGCGATGGGTTTTCGTTGTGGAAAATCCGCGGCAGAGGCGGGGCTTTTCTTTTTGCTCCCGGCATTGGCGAAGAACACAGCTTTTTTAGGAAAGAAAGGGAAATCACATGAACACACTCGTCATCGTGCTGATCGCGGCGGTCGTCCTCGTCGCTGCCTACGCGCTCTATGGGCGCTGGCTCGCCAAAACCTGGGGCATCGACCCCAAGGCGCAGACGCCCGCCGTCAAGTATAACGACGGCAAGGACTTTGTCCCCACCAACGGCTGGACCGTCTTCAGCCATCAGTTTTCCTCCATCGCGGGCGCGGGCCCTGTCACCGGCGCGATCCAGGCCGCTGCGTTCGGCTGGCTGCCGGTGCTGCTGTGGGTGCTGCTCGGCGGCGTCTTCTTCGGCGCTGTGACGGACTTCGGCGCGCTGTACGCCTCCGTCAAAAACGACGGCAAGTCCATGGGCATGCTGATCGAAAAGTACATCGGCAAGCTCGGCCGCAAGCTGTTTCTGCTGTTCTGCTGGCTGTTCTGCCTGATCGTCATCGCGGCGTTCGCCGACATGGTCGCCGGCACGTTCAACGCCTACACCGTGGTCGACGGCGTGACGCAGCTTGCTGACGCCGCGCAGACCAACGGCGCAGCCGGTATGGTGTCCATCATGTTCATGGTGTTCGCCGTCGTCTTCGGCCTTGTGCAGAAGAAGCTGAACCTCTCGGGCTGGAAGGAAGCCGTGCTCGGCATCCTCTGCATCGTTGCCTCGTTCGCCGTCGGCATGAACTGCCCACTCATCTTCGGCAAGGCGACTTGGAGCTACATCACGTTCGTCTACATCTTCTTCGCCGCCGTTCTCCCGATGTGGCTTTTGAAGCAGCCGCGCGACTACATGACCACCTTCATGTTCATCTGCATGATCGCGGGCGCGGTCGTCGGCCTTCTCGTTGCGCATCCGACGATGAACCTCCCCGTCTTCACGGGCTTCAACAATGAAAAGCTCGGCACGATGTTCCCCATCCTGTTCGTCACCGTCGCCTGCGGCGCGGTGTCCGGCTTCCACAGCCTCGTCTCCTCCGGCACGTCGTCCAAGACGGTCGAAAACGAGAAGGACATGCTCAAGGTCGGCTACGGCGCGATGATCCTCGAGAGCCTGCTTGCCGTGCTCGCGCTCTGCGTGGCCGGTGCGGCCGCCGCGGCGGACGGCACTCCCGCCGCCGGTACCCCGTTCCAGATCTTCAGCCGCGGCGTTGCGGGCTTCTTCGAGATGTTCGGCGTGCCGAACTACGCCGCCACGGTCTTTATGACGATGTGCGTCTCCGCCCTTGCCCTCACGAGCCTTGACGCCGTCGCGCGTATCGCGCGCATGAGCTTCCAGGAGCTTTTCAGCGTGGACGACATGGCCCACGCCGAGCCCTGGCGCAAGCTCCTGTGCAACACGTATTTCTCCACGGTGCTGACGCTCGTGCTCGGCTACGTGCTCACGAAGATCGGCTACTCCAACATCTGGCCGCTGTTCGGCTCGGCGAACCAGCTGCTCTCCGCGCTCGTGCTCATCACGCTGTGCGTCTTCCTCAAGGTCACGGGCCGCAGCAACAAGATGCTCTTCCCGCCGCTCGTCATCATGCTCTGCGTCACGTTCACGGCGCTCGTGCAGCGCCTGATGGCCATGGTGAGCGCCATCCAAAATGCCGCTGCCGTCACCATCCCCGCGGGCGAGACGACCTGGGGTGCGGTGTTTATCGCCAACGGCTTGCAGCTCATCATCGCGGTGCTGCTCATCGTGCTCGGCGCGACCATCGTCGTGAACTCGATGAGAAGCTACGTCGCCAGCAAGCACAACAGCGAGGCCAAGGTCTAATTTTGAAAAATGTGCAAAAAAGGAGGCCTTCCGTCGGGAAGCCTCCTTTTTTTGCTTTATTACCAGCTTGCGACCGTGCCGTCGCATCTCGGTTCGGTGCCCGCGGCGTAAACGCCGTTTTCGCACTTCCAGATGATCTCGCCGCGGCCCATGGCCGTGCGGTCGTCGACGATCTCGACCTCGTGCCCCATTGCTCGCAGCTGCTCGGCGATCGCCTCGCCCGCCTCGCGCTCGATCTGGAGCTTTTTGCCGCCGATCCACTGGATGCGCGGCGCGTCGAGCGCCTCCTGCGGGTTCATGGCATAGTCAATGGTGTTTGTCAGCACCTCCACCTGCCCCTGCGGCTGCATGAATGCGCCCATCACGCCGAACGGGCCGACGGCCTCGCCGTCCTTGAGCAGAAAGCCCGGGATGATCGTGTGGTAGGACTTCTTTCCGCCCTCCAAATAGTTATCGCTCTTTGGGGCGAGGGAGAAGTTCGCGCCGCGGTCCTGAAGCGAGATGCCCGTGCCGGGGATGGCGATGCCCGCGCCAAAGCCGCAGTAGTTGCTTTGGATAAGCGAGACCATGTTGCCCTCTGCGTCCGCAGTGCAGAGGTAGATCGTGCCGCCGCAGTGCGGGTCGCCCGCTTTGGGCTCGAGCGCCTTGTCTGTGATGAGTGCGCGGCGGGCGGCGAGATAGTCGGGCGAGAGCAGCTCGCTGACCTTTGTTTTCATATAGCGCGGGTCGGCGACGTAGGTCTTCGTATCGGCAAAGGCGAGCTTGATGGCCTCCATGACCTTGTGATAGTAGTCTGCGTCCTCGCGCTTTTCGGGCAGCGACAGCCCGTTGAGCATGCCGAGTGCCATCAGCACCGTGATGCCGTGGCCGTTGGGTGGGATCTCGCAGACGGTGTAGCCGCGGTAGTCCTGCGTGATGGGCTCGACCCATTCAGGGTGATAGTTTTTAAAGTCATCCTCGCAGAAGTAGCCGCCCGTGGCGCGCGAATGGGCGACGATCCTTTCCATCAGCTCACCGCGATAGTAGCTCTCGCAGTTCGTCTCAACGAGGGAGCGCATCGTGTCGGCATAGGCGGGGAAACGGAAGACGTCGCCCGCGCGGTACGGCGAGCCGTCCGGCTTCATAAAGCTCTTCCACCAGTATTCATAGGGGGCGGGGTTCTGCGCCATGACCCTGGCGATGCGCCTGCTGTCGCGCGCCCAGAGCTTGCCGACATTGACGGGCACGGCATAGCCGTTTTCGGCGTAGGAAATGGCGGGGGCGAAGAGCTCGGAGAGCGGCTTTGTGCCAAAGCGCGCATTGAGCGCCGCCCAGCCCGCGGGCGCGCCCGGGACCATCGTGGGGAGCCAGCCTTCCTCGGGCACCTCGGAAAAGCCTTTTGCGCGAACCTCGTCCGCGCTCAGCGCCATCGGCGCAACGCCGCTGGCGTTCAAGCCGTAGAGCTTTTTCTCCTTCTCGATCCACACGAGCGCGAAACAGTCGGACCCAAGGCCGTTGCCCGTCGGCTCGAGCAGCGGCATCGCGCCGGCCATGGCGACGGCGGCATCGACGGCGTTGCCGCCATTTTTCAGCACGTCGAGGCCGACCTGTGCGCCGAGGGGAACGGACGTGCAGCACACGCCGTTTTTGGCGTAGACCACGTTGCGGCGGGAAGAATATCGGTAAGTTAACGGATCAAAATTCGGCATGATCGTTCTCACTTTCGTCGTTTTTCCCAGTATAGCGGTCCGCGCGCAAAAGCGCAAGAAAAAAGCGCTGTGCGGCGCGGACAGAGCAGCGTGACGGAACCATACGGAAAGCTGGATATTCGCCCTGCAAAAGGGCGATAAATTTACGCTTTCCCGCTTGACATCCTATAAATATGCATTATAATACGATCAACTTCATCATCAATGCCTCCTTTGGCACCGGCCGGGGAGAAAAGGCATCCATGACTGAGCCGTAGGTATTCCGGGCGACCGGATAAGGCTGGGTCGTGGGTGCTGTTACTTTTTTATAGAGAAAAGGAGAACGATATGAACATCAAGCCCTTTGCGGTGGAAGAATGGATGAACGAGTACGAGGTGGGTGCGCGATACAACATCGCCGAGACCTGCGTCGACTCCGTTTCGCTCGACGAGCTTTTCGAGCTCACGGGCGAGAACAAGGAGGACTTTTTGAAGGACTTCTGCGCCCAGCGCTTGACCTATGGCGATATCTGGGGCAGCGAGGCGCTGCGCAGCGGCATTTCCAAGCTCTATCACACGATCAAGGCCGATGAGGTCGTGCTCACGCACGGCGCGGCGGGCGCGAACCATCACGTATTCTGCTCGCTCATTTCCGCGGGCGACCGCGTGGTCAGCATCATGCCGACCTATCAGCAGCTTTACTCCATCCCCGAGGCCATCGGCGCGGACGTCGCCATCATGCACCTAAAGCAGGAAAACGACTATCTCCCCGACCTGAATGAGCTCAAGAGCCTCGTCACGCCCGAGACGAAAATGATCTGCATCAACAACCCCAACAACCCCACCGGTGCGCTGATGAGCAAGGAGTTGCTGGGGAGCATCGTGGAGATCGCCCGCGGCGTGGGCGCGTACATCCTCTGTGACGAGGTCTACCGCCACCTGACGCAGGAGGACGAGTGGTGCGAATCCATCGTCGACCTGTACGAAAAGGGCATCTCGGTCAGCAGCATGTCCAAGGTCTTCTCGCTCGCGGGCCTTCGCATGGGCTGGATCGCCACGCACGATGAAGCGGCGCGCAAGGCGTTCCTGTCGCACCGCGACTACAATTTAATTAGCTGCGGCATGTTCGACGATGCGATCGCGTCCATCGCCCTGCGCCACAGCGACGTGATGCTCAAGCGCAATCAGCGCATCGTGCGCGAGAACCTCGCCATCCTCGATGACTGGATCAAGGAAAATCCGCACTTTTTCTACACCAAGCCCAAAGCCGGTACGACCGCGCTCGTTTACTACGATTTCGATATCCCCTCCTACGAGTTTTGCAAGCGCATGTACCACGAGACCGGTGCGTTCGTCACGCCGGGCGACTGCTTCGAGCAGCCCCACAGCATGCGCGTCGGCTACGCCTGCGACGTCAACACGCTCAGAGACGGCCTTGCCGCGGTGACGAAGTTTGCCGCGACGCTGTGAGCGGCGAAAACACGCGATAAATAAAAGAAATCCGTCCGGTCATCGACCAGACGGATTTTTGACTTGTAAGGGGTTCACGCCTTGGCCCTGTTCCCGCGCATGAAGTGCAGAATAAGGCCGATGGCCGTGCCGATAAGCGTCGGGCAGATCCAGCCGAGGCCGAGGTCGGCAAACGGTAGGTACTGCTGACCGAACGCCTTGATGGCCGGACCGTGGATGGCGTTGAACACGCTCTCGGGCAGCGCGATGATCAGATCGTAAACGGCAGCGATGAGCGTGAAGCCGATCGTCCAGCAGTACACCGTGCGGTCGTGGCCGAAGAATTTACCGAGCAGCGCCAGCGCAATGAGCGCGATGGAGAGCGGATAGAGGAACATCAGCACCGGCAGCGAATAGCTGATGATGGCGCTGAGGCCGAGGTTCGCAAACAGCAGCGACACGAGGCTGAAAATGATTGCCCAGGTGCGGTACTTTGGCCCGTCGGGGAAGAGCGCGCTGAACGTCTCGGCGCAGCTCGTGATGAGACCGACGGCGGTCTTGAGGCACGCGAGCGTCACCGCGGCGGCGAGGATGAAGAGACCGGCGGAGCCGAGGTAGTGCTGTGCGATCTGCGCGAGCGCCGTGCCGCCGTTCTCGCTGGCTTCAAGCACGCCGCGGCTCTGCGTGCCGGCGATCGTGACGGCGATGTAGATGAACGCCATCAGAAGGCTGCTGAAAATGCCCGCGCGGACGGTGCTCCCCGCCACAGCGGTGGGATCGTCCACGCCGAGGTCACGGATGACCTGCACGACGATGATGCCGAAGGCAAGACTCGCCAGCGCGTCCATGGTGTTGTACCCTTCGAGGAAACCAGCGAAAAACGGCTGGGACGCGTAGTCGCCGAGCGGCTCGACATCCGCGATGGCCGCACTCGGAGAGAGGAGCGCGACGACGACCAGAATGGCGAGGAAGACGAGAAAGCAGGGGTTCAGAATTTTGCCGACCCAGGTCAGGATCTTGCCCGGGCGCAGTGCGAAAAAGAGCGCCGCGGCGAAAAACGCTACCGAGAAGAGCAGCAGGTACAGTGTGTTACTGCCATTTTGCGGAAGCACCTGCTCAAGTCCCACGGTGAATGACGTTGTCGCGCAGCGGGGAATGGCGAAAAACGGCCCAATGGTCAGATACAGCGCGCAGGTGAAGAACATCGCGTAGGGGCGGTTGACCTTGCTGCTCAGGTCAAAAAGACCGTTGGAGCGGCTGATGCCGAGCGCGGCCACGCCGAGCAGCGGCAGGCCCACGCCCGTGATGAGAAGCCCCAGAATGGCCTGCCAAACGTTGGAACCGGCCATCTGGCCGAGGTGCACGGGGAAAATAAGGTTACCTGCGCCGAAAAACAGGCCGAAGAGCATGCTGGCAACATAGGTGTATTCCTTGGCGGTGAGCTTGCGTTTCATGGTAAAAAATTTCCTTTCATGGCGGTGGGGCAAAAATGCCCCGTCCTGAATGATTCGGGTAACAAAAAAACCGGTCTGTTCCCGCGCTCTGACATTGCAAGGGGATACTCCCATGCTTGTGGAACATTCCACAAGTGCTTTGCCAGATCAATGGAGCATACCGGATCCATGCTGCCGATCATTGCAGGCAGCGAATCAAACCGAGCCTTGGAAAATGAGGTCGATCAAACCGCTGCCGACTGCTTCGACGACATAGATTCGGACGAATGCCCCTCTACGCCAACGATCAGTCGCCAGCTTACTCCAAAATTGACATTTTTGGACGTAACCATGGTGTTCAAACGATCGCCTCCTTTGCTGCGGAAATTGGCATCATTATACCATGCTATTACATTTTGTCAAGTATCAATGAGAGAATGATATGTTAAAATCGGAAGCGAAAAATTGGGCCGATGGATGAAGCTTCATTCAAGCCACGCAAAGAAGCATGCGGCGCGATAATGCGCCACCTTGCGGTAAAGGCGCGAAAAAGGCGCGAAAACAGACTGCTTTCGCACCTTTTCGGTAAATAAAAAGATCAGAACACCACGACGAGCAGCATCTTGAACTGCTCCTGACCGTACACCGCGTGCGGGTGACGCGCGGGCATGACGATGGATTCGCCCTCGTGCAGGATGTGCTCGACGCCGTCGATCGTGATCCGACCCACGCCGTCGAGGCAGGTGACCATCGCGTCGCCGCCGGATTCGTGGGTGCTGATCTCCTCACCCTTGTCAAACGAGAAGAGCGTGATGCTCACGTGCTCGTTCTGTGCCAGCGTGCGGCTGACGACCTGACCGGACTGATAGGCGACCTGATCGCGCAGGGTCAGAACCTCTGCCTTGCTGATATTTTTCATACCGTCCATGATAGTTTTCCTCCTGTTGAAACGCGCGGCGTTTACCGCCGCGCGTGATATGACTTTCTTATCATGCCCTTTTTGCGGAAAAAGGCAACGATTATTTTGCTTTGTGCGCCAGCACGCAGTACCACTCGCTGTTTTCGATGTCAAACGCGCCGAACTGCACGGGAAAGGCCTTGACCTGAATGTCCTGATAGCCGAGCTGCGTGAGCTTGTCGAGCAGTAATTTCTGCGGCACGGGGTGGTAGTGCTCCTCAAAACGCTCTTTTTGGAAGATTTTGTTATCGCGCTCGAAGGTGTAGACAAGATTGAAGACAATGGAGCCGTCGGATAAATGGTCCCAGACCTGCATGAGGTTCACGCGGTCGCCGTTTGGCAGAAAGGCGGGATTGTAGCAGTAAAAACGCTTTTTCTGCCCCACGATACGGTCCCAGTTGCGAAGGTCGAAGTAGAGGCAGCCTCCGGGCTCCACGAGCGCGTCCATCTGCTCCAAAACGCCGGTGATCTCGTTGTTTGTCACGTAGGCAAGCGAGTTGCCGGTGCTCATCACGCAGTCGAAGCTGCGGTCAAAATGAGACGTCAGGTCGCGGAAATCGCTCTGCCGCAGGTCGATGGCGATGCCACGCTCGTCCGCCTTTTTGCGGCAGCGCGCGAGCATGCTGCCGCTCAAATCGGAGCCGTACAGCGAGACGCCGAGCTGCCCGAGCGGCAGCGTGAGCGAGCCCGTCCCGATGCTCACATCGAGCGCCGAGCGAATGGGCCTGCCGTCGAAAACGGTCTGCCAGTGGGAGAGGGTCTGTGCATCCTTTTTCGGGGAGTCGAAGAGGTCGTAGATGTCGGTGCGGTCGTAGACGCTGGCCATAGTGAATGTTCCTCCTGATAAAATATTGGATCGCGCCCCGCGCTCAGCGCTTTTTGCGCTGGGACGAGGACGGAATGTCCATTTCCGCGCGGTACTTGGCGACGGCGCGGCGGCTGACCTCGATGCCGAGAGCCGAGAGCGTCAGACGAAGCGCCTCGTCCGAGAGCGGCGCAGCCGGGTCCTCTGCGCGAATGAGGCTTTGCAGCCGCTGCTTGACCGCGTGGGACGAGACTGCCGCGTCGGGGCGGATCGCCGTGGTGAAAAAGCTGCGCACGGGGATGATCCTGCCCTGGAACTGAATGTATTTATTCTGCGCCGCACGGCTCACGGTGGAGGTGCTGACGCCCATTTTTTCGGAAAGCTGCTGCATCGTCACGGGCAGCAGTGCCTCGCCGCCACAGAAAAAGCCGTGCTGCTCGCGCCCGATGAGCGTGAGCATCTGTATGAGCGTGTCGCAGCGGGTGTGGACGCCCTTGATGAGGGCCTGTGCTTCGGAGAGCTTTTCTTTCACGTAGCGCTGGACCTCGGGGTCGTCGCTCGTGTTCATCAGCGCGGCGTATTCGGCGTTGACGGACAGGCGCGGCAGAATGCGCTCGTTGAGCTCGATGACGAGCTGGCCCTGCTGCACGGAAAATTCCGCGTCGGGGGCGACATAGGCGATCTGCTCGCTGCCGGCAAAGCTGCGCGAGGGGATCGGGTTGAGCGCGAGCACCTTGGAAGCGGCGGCCTTGGCTTCGTTGACGCTGACGCCGAGCAGAACGGCAAGGCCGGAAAAGTTGCGCTTGCCGAGCATTTCTAAGCCGTTGCGCACGATCTTCAGTGCCAGCGGGTCGAGCGAGCGGTCCTGCGCAAGCTGGAGCGTCAGGCATTCCGACAGATTCCGCGCGCCGACACCCGGCGGGTCGAGCATCTGCACGGCAAACAGCGCCTGCTCGAGCGAGAAGAGCGGGATGTCGAATTCGCGTGATAGCTCTTCGAGCGGACAGTCAAGATAGCCGCGCTCGTCGAGGCAGTCGATCAAAAAGCGGCACAGGCGCAGAAGCTCGTCGTCGACGAGCTTCATCTGCCCGATCTGCTCGGTCAGGTGGTCGCGGAACGTTTTTTCGCGCGTCAAAAAGGCGGTGAAGTCCTGCACCTCCTCCATACCGGAGGAGGTGACGCCGCGCCACGAGTCCGTCTCGCGAACCTCGAGCGGTTCACGCTCGGCGGGAGCGGCCTCGCTGGGGAGCCCGGTCTCGTAATAGGTGGGGGACTGTACGTCGAGCAGCGGGTTTGAGAGCGCGACTTCCTGCACGTATTCGGCAAGCTCCGGCGCGGAGAGCTGCAAACAGTCGAGCGACTGGCGCATCGTCTGCGTCAGCACGAGCTTTTGGCTCAGCGTCTGCCTCTGTTCAAGCTGCACGATAGATTCCCTCCCCAAATGATGCTCATTCAGTAAATTAAAGTATAGCAGTTTTCGCCTTTTTTCGCAACACACAGATGCGCGGGAATGGCCCCAAAAAAGCAAGGGAACATTCGGCGCGCAAAAAAGCAGGGCGGCCCAAGGCCGCCCTGCTTGGTGCAAAGGGAATGTTGTGTTACGGCAGCGGGATCTCCTTGCTGTCGAAGAGCGTCTTGAGCTCGATCGAGGTGCGCGAGTCGCCGAACTTCTTGATGAGGGAGAGAAGCTGGTCGAGCTGCTGCGTGTCGCGCACGGCGAAGCGGAGCAGCGCGTTGAACTCACCCACCACGTGATAGTGGCTGATGATGGCGCTCTGCGAGGCGCAGAAATCGCAGAATTTGTCGTACTTGTCCGGCTCGAGCGCAACAGAGATAAAGCCCGTGATGTTACAGTCGAGCTTTGTGCGGTCGACGTCGATGTGATAGCCGCGGATCACGCCGCTTTCCTCCATCCGGCGAATGCGTTCCGACACGGCGGGCGGCGTCAGCCCCACAAGGTCTCCCATGCGGCGCAGCGTGCAACGGCTGTCGTCCTGGAGGAGGTTGAGGATTTGGTAGTCAGTCCGATCCATCATGTTCTCCCTCTACCGTTCTCTTACACGATCTCGCCGCGCTTGATGACGGTTTTTGCAAGATTGCTGCCAACGCGGTAGCAGATGTAGTCGAGGTCGGGCGCGTCCCAGATGACAAGGTCGCCCAGCTTGCCCTCTTCGACAGAGCCGACCTTGTCGGCAAGGTCGATCGCCGCGGCGCCGTTGAGCGTGACAGCCGTGAGGACCTCCTCCGGCGTCAGCTTGTACTCGAGGCAGCCGAGGTTGATGACAAACTGCATGTTCAGGCACGGGCAGGAGCCGGGGTTGAAGTCCGTCGCCATTGCAACGGGCACGCCGGCTTTGACCATGTCGCGCGCGGGCGCGAACACCGCGCCGAGGTTGAAACTCGTCGCGGGCAGCAGGCATGCGATGACGCCGCCCTTGGCCATGGAGGCAATGCCCTCCGGCGGGCAGACGATCAGGTGCTCAGCCGAGATCGCGCCGATCTCACCGGCGAGCTGGCTGCCGCCGATGGCCTCGATCTCGTCGGCGTGGATCTTGGGACGCAGGCCATACTTGAGACCCGCTTCGAGCACCTGACGGGACTCTTCGACGGTGAAGGTGTCGGCCTCGCAGAAGACGTCGCAGAACTTGGCGATGCCCTGCTCCTTGACCTTGGGCATCATCTCCTCGCACACAAGGCGGACGTACTCTTCGCGGTTGGACTTATATTCCGCGGGGACAAGGTGTGCGCCCATGAAGGTCGCGACGAGGTCCATGCGGTGGTGATCGTTGAGGTCCTTGATGACCTCGAGCGCCTTGAGCTCATGCTCGGTGGCAAGGCCGTAGCCGCTCTTGGCCTCGACCGTGGTGGTGCCGAAGCCCATCATCTCGTCGAGCGCCTTGGAGGCCTTGGCGGCGAGCTCCTGCTCGCTGGCCTGACGGGTGGCGTTCGTCGTGGACTGGATGCCGCCGCCCGCGTTCTGAATGTCGAGATAGCTTGCGCCGTGGAGCTTGAGACCCAGCTCGTTCTGGCGCCAGCCGCCGAAGATGAGGTGGGTGTGGGCGTCGACAAGGCCGGGGGTGACGAGGTGGCCCTCCGCGTCGACGACTTCCGCGCCCTCGACGGCGGGAACCGCGCCGGTACCGACGGAGGCGATGATGCCGTCCTCGATGAGCACCCACGCATCCTTTAAGAATTTGATCTTGCCCTGCTCCTCGCCGCGATGGGCGGATTTGCCCTCCGGCGTCGCCAGCAGGCCGATGTTTTTGACCAGTAACTTTTTCATAGTAAATGTTGTCCTTTCTCACTGTTGGAAAGAGCATTCTGTTCGATGGCTTGTCAAAAAAGCCTCGCAGAGTTTTACCCGCAAGGGGTACGCGGCATCCGCAAGGCGGCAGAGCCGCCAGCGGCTGCCCTAGCCGCCCGCAGGCGGCAAATAATTTTGATCGTTTTCTGCCGCGACATGTGCGTGGCAGAAAACACTTTGCGCGGAGTGAGTGTCGAATTGTCCGCTTTCAGCGGACAACCGAGGCACAGAACGCGGCGACCCCTTCTCGGGAAAGTGGCTCTGCCGCTTTTCCGACACTCTTAGGGTGTATCCAGCTCAAAAAAGGGGCATATTTCTATGCCCCTTTTTTGAAGTAAATTTTAGTGCATGTATTCCTTCACGGCCTTCTCGCAGAGCTCTTCGTCCGCGACGTAAGGCATGGTGATGTGATCCTGACCCTCGTACATCTTGTTGTACTCGGCGACAGTGGTCATGGCGTTCTCGTTGCGCGCCCAGCTGCGGCGGGCAACGCCGACCATGGTATCCCAAGGCATGGACATGCGCAGGATGGTGTCGACACGCTCGGAGCCGTCGAGAACCATACCGAAGCCGCCGTTGATGGCGCGGCCGATGCCCGTACCACCGCCGTTGTGCAGGGCGATGTAGCTCATGCCGCGGGCAGCGTTACCAGCGTAGCACTGGGTCGCCATCTCGGCCATGATGTTGGAGCCGTCCTTGATGTTGGAGGTCTCACGGAAGGGCGCATCGGTACCACCGGTATCGTGATGGTCACGGCCAAGGATGACGGGGCCGATCTCACCGTTGCGAACCATCTCGTTGAACTTGAGCGCGAGGTTCATACGGCCCATGGCATCCTGATAGAGGATACGGCACTGGGTGCCGACGACCAGCTTGTTCTTCTCGGCGTCGCGGACCCAGACATAGTTGTCGTAGTCCTGATAGCGGCGGTTGTGGGCCTTGATGTACTCGGCGGCGGCCATGTCGGTCTTGTGCAGATCCTCGGGGTTGCGGCTCAGGCAGCACCAACGGAACGGGCCGTAGCCGAAGTCGAACAGGCAGGGACCAAGGATATCTTCGACGTAGGAGGGGAAGATGAAGCCGTCGAGGTCGTTCTCGCCGTTCTTGCAGATGCTCTTCACACCGGAGTCGTAAACAGCCTTGAGGAAGCTGTTGCCGTAGTCGAAGAAGTAGGTGCCGCGCTCGTGGAACTTGCAGATCATCTCATAGTGATGCTGCAGCGTCTTGTCGACGAGGACACGGAAGCCGTCGGGATCCTTGTCGAGCATTTCGGTGCGCTGCTCGAACGTGAGGCCCTGCGGGCAGTAGCCGCCGTCATAAGGCACGTGGCAGGAGGTCTGGTCGCTCATCAGGTCGACATGGACGTTGTTGTTGTACAGGTACTCGAGCAGGTCGACAATGTTGCCGCAATAGGCGACAGCGCAGGGCTTACCTTCCTTCTGGTGGTCGAGAGCGATCTTGGTGGCCTCTTCGAGGGAGGCGGTGCGGTGGCTGACCCAGCCCTGGGTGTAACGGGTCTCGATACGGGAATCGTCGACCTCGGCGATGATGGAGGCAGCGCCGGCGATCTCAGCAGCCTTGCCCTGAGCGCCGCTCATGCCGCCAAGACCGGCGGAGACGAACAGACGGCCGGCGAGGTTCTGATCGTTGGGGATGCCGAGCTTCAGACGGCCGGCGTTGAGCAGCGTGTTGAACGTGCCGTGGACGATGCCCTGGGGGCCGATGTACATCCAGCCGCCGGCGGTCATCTGACCGTAGTTGGCAACGCCGAGCGCGGCAGCGCGGTTGAAGTTCTCCTGGTCATCGAAGGTACCGACCATCAGGCCGTTGGAGATGATGACGCGCGGAGCCATCTTGTGGGAGTGGAAGAGGCCCAGAGGATGACCGGACATGACGACGAGGGTCTGCTCATCGGTCAGCTGCTCGAGGTACTTCTTGATCAGACGGTACTGCATCCAGTTCTGGCAGACCTGGCCGGTCTCACCGTAGGTGACGAGCTCATAGGGATAGAGAGCGATATCGAAGTCGAGGTTGTTGTCGATCATGACCTGAATGGCCTTGCCCTCGATGCACTTGCCCTTGTATTCGTCGATGGGCTTGCCGTAGAGCTTGCCCTCGGGACGGAAGCGGTAGCCATAGATACGGCCGTGCTCTTCGAGCTCCTGCGCAAACTCCTTGGCCATCTGCTCATGATGGTCGGGGTGGATGTAACGCAGAGCGTTCTTGATGGCGAGCGCCTTATCGGCCTCGGTCAGGTGGGATTCGCGGCGGGGTGCGCGACGGTAGCCCTCTTCGAACTTCGGGTACTCAGGAAGCTCGTAGTCCAGCTTGATCGTCATCGCATCGTCTGCAAGATTGATCATGGTGGGTTCCTCACTTTCATAAAAATATTTCTGTAAAAACCAATAAAAATGAAAACGGAATTCTCACTTTTCTTTACAACTTGCATTATAACAAAGATGTGCTATAATGAAAAGAACTTAATTTATCTGCATACCATACCGCAAAAGTATGACATGGAGGACGAGCGATGAAGATCAGACAGCTGGAATACTTCTGTGCGGTGGCGGAGGAGAAAAGCATCTCCGCCGCGGCGCGCGAGCTGCACGTGGCGCAGCCGCCGATCTCGCGCCAGATCGCGCAGCTCGAGGAAGAGCTCGGCGTGCAGCTCTTCCTGCGCGGCAGCAAGGGCATGTCCCTCACCGACGCGGGACAAAGCCTGTATCAGCAGACGCAGCAGATCTTTCAGGACATCCGCCGCGTGGAGGACAGCGTGCGCAGCGTGGGGACGGGCATGAGCGGGCGCATCAAGCTCGGCGTCATCTACTCGGCGATGTCGTACGCGTTACATTATATAAATGAATATCACAGCCGCTATCCGCAGGTGGAGCTCTTCATCCGTGTGGGCTCGCCGCAGGAGCTCATTGAATCGCTCAACCGCGGCGAGCTGCATGCGCTGTTCCTGCGCACCGCCGCGCGCGAGCCGAGCGGATTGCAGGAGCGCATTCTGGGCGAGGATAAGCTCGAGCTCATCATGCGCGAGGACCTGGACCCCGCGCCAGAACTGAACGAGGTGCCCATCGAGCGGCTCGAGGGTGTGCCGATGTGCCTTCTGCGCTCGGACGACCTGTGGAGCTACAACGACTTTTTGGTGCAGGAGTGCCAGCGCAGCGGCTTTACGCCGAATGTGACCTGCCACTGCTACGATACGCCCATGGCGATGCAGATGGTGCTCTCGGGCTTTGGCATCAGCTTTCTGCCAAAGTCCATCCTCAGCACGCATCCGGGCGCACCTTTAAAGGCAAAGCCTGTGCGCGGTCTGCCGATCCGCTCGTATGCCGTTTTGGCATGGAACAGCGCGGTGCTCAGCGCCCCGTGTGTGCAGCGCTTCGTCGAGGAGAAGATGACTTAAAAAAATTAAGCCGCCGCTGAAAAAAGAGAAAGAAAACCTGTTTACTCCCCCGTTGGGCCGCGATATAATGGCGACGCTGAACAAAAATGGACGGGCGCAGCGCGCCTGCCTGAGCAAAATGACGATACAAAATAAATTGACGGAGGAAAACAACCATGGCAAAGTTGATCGAATGCATCCCCAATTTCAGCTGCTCCAAGGAAAAGGACGAGGCCACCTATAACGCCCTCGTCGAGACCGCCAAGAGCGTTCCCGGCTGCACCCTGTTTGACGCCCAGACCGACGGCAACCACAACCGCTGCGTCTTCACCCTCATCGGCTCTCCCGAGGCCATCGAGGAGGTCGCCTTCCAGCTGACGAAGGTCGCCACCGAGCGCATCGACATGAACAAGCATCACGGCGAGCACAAGCGCATGGGCGCTACCGACGTTATCCCCTTCGTTCCCCAGATGGACGTGACCGTTGAGGAAGCTGTCGAGATGTCCAAGCGCGTTGCCCAGCGTATCTGGGACGAGCTGAAGGTCCCCTCCTTCCTGTATGAGGACAGCGCCACCCGTCCCGAGCGCCGCAACCTCGCTACCTGCCGCAAGGGCGAGTTCGAGGGCATGCCCGAGAAGCTCCTGCAGCCCGACTGGGCTCCCGACTACGGCGAGCGCAAGATCCACCCCACCGCCGGCATCACCGCCATCGGCGCCCGTATGCCGCTGGTCGCGTTCAACTGCAACCTCGAGACCTCTGATGTTGAGATCGCCAAGAAGATCGCCAAGGTCATCCGCGGCTCTTCGGGCGGCTTCCGCAGTTGCAAGGCCATGGGCTTCATGCTCGAGGACCGCGGCATTGCTCAGGTCTCCATGAACATGGTCAACTACGAGGATACCCCGCTGTATGTCACCTATGAGATGATCAAGGCCCTCGCCGAGCGCTACGGCACCCGCGTCATCGAGAGCGAGATCGTCGGCCTGACCCCGGCCAAGGCTCTGATCGACTGCGCCGAGTTCTACCTCAAGGCCAAGGACTTCGACTGCAAGAACCAGGTCATGGAGTATCACCTGATCGACATGGAATAAATACTTCAAAAATGCGCTGAAAGCGCATTTTTGAGTGCAACCAGGAAAAGCGGCAAGCCGCTTTTCCTGGTTGGTTTACAGTCCGCTGCGTCGCACTCGCTTTCGCTCGCACGCTGGCGGACTGCAAAGTGTTTTTCTGACGCACACGTCCCAGGACGGCTTCTCTTGCCGCTTTGCGGCAATTCACCTTCTGTCGTCAGAAAAAACGATCAAAGCTATTTGCCGCCGGGAGGCGGCAAAGTCTGCAACGCTTTTGGCTCGTGCGGGCGTTGGTTGCTCCAAGAGGGGCGGCTGACCGTAAAGGTGCGGCGATGCCCGCGCGGGACGAAAACGGCGCGAAATGATGAAAGGAAATATTCAACATGATGAAGTTAGCTGATATGACCGTTACCGGCTTTGCCGATACCGTTGCCTCCGATGCTCCCGCGCCGGGCGGCGGCTCCTGCGCCGCACTCTATGGCTCCATCGGCGCCGCGCTGACCGCGATGGTCGGCGGCCTCACTCAGGGCCGCAAGAAGTATGCCGAGTATGCCGAGCATGCTGCCGAGGTCGAGAAGAAGGGCAACGAACTCAAGACCCGCCTGCTCGACGTTATGGACCGCGACACCGAGGCGTTCAACGTCGTCTCCGCCGCGTTCGGTATGCCCAAGGCGACCGACGAGGAGAAGGCTGCCCGCTCCGCCGCCATCCAGGAGGGCCTGAAGGGCTGCACCAAGACCCCGATGGAGATGATGGAGCTCATCGACGAGACCCTGACGCTTGCACAGTCCCTGCTGGGCCGCTTCAACGACACCTCCGCGAGCGACCTGGGCGTTGCGTTCCTGTCCCTCAAGGCCGGTATCCAGGGCGCATGGCTCAACGTGCTCATCAACGTCGGCTCCCTGAAGGATCAGGAGTTCGCCGCTGAGTACCGCGCCAAGGGCGAGGCCCTGCTCGCGCACGCTCTGCCCCTTGCCGACGAGTGCTACGCTGAGATCGTCAAGCTCATCGAGGGCTAAACGAAAAGATCCATCAAAAAATGGCTTCGGTGCGCGCACACCGAAGCCATTTGCAGTTTGCAAAGGAGTTGTATTTCCATGACCATCCAGCATTTAACGCCGAGTGACTACATTACGACCAAGTGGTCCGGCGGCCTGACGACCCAGCTCGGCATCGCGCCTGCGGGCGCGGTGTACGCCGATCGCGACTTTTTGTGGAGACTCAGCTCTGCGACCGTTGAGGACGCAGAGTCCGACTTTACGGCCCTGCCCGACTATGAGCGCCTCATTTCGACGCTTGAGGGCACGATCGAGCTCAATCACAACGGCGGCGAAAAGCTGACGCTGAATCCCTACGAGGTCCACCGCTTCGACGGCGGCGACGACACGCACTCCTGGGGCCGCTGCCGCGACTTCAACCTCATGCTCCGCAAGGGCAAGTGCGAGGGCAGGATGCGCGGCGAAACGCTCGCCGCCGGCGAGAGCAAGACCGTTCACGGCAGCGAGGGCATGATGCTCATCTACTGCGGCGCGGGCGAGGTTCACGTCATTGTCGGCGAGGAGAGCATCGCGCTCAAGGCTGACGAGGCCGCGCGCCTCGACGGCTACGCGGGCGAAGTGAAGCTCTGCTCCAAAGCGGGCGCAAAGCTGATGCTCGCCAAGGCGAAGGCTATTTAAAAAGAAACGAAAAAGGAGAGGCAAAAGCCTCTCCTTTTTCAGTCTTCAAAGTCGTTCGGGTCTTCGTCGGTCTGCTTGCGAAAGCGGTCGAGCGCAACGAGGACGGCGGCTGCCGCGGCGATGACGGCCAAAACGCCGACGAGAATGGATACGCATTTTTTCATAGTGATTCCTCCTGTTGTGATAAAGTGTGGAATGGGTTACGGTTCGAGTGAGACGATATCATAGACCTGCTGCAAAAACGCCTCCTGCTCGCTTGTGGTGCAGCGGAGCATTTTGCCGTCTATGGCGGTGAAAACGCGCAGGTTGCCGTAAAAATCCCTGCACTGGATGAGCGTGCCTTTGCCGGTGCTGCCGTCGGGAAAATCGGTCGGGCCAAAGTTGAAGCTCAGATCCCAGATGAAATCGCCGTCCTTCGGCTGGTGGGTGCTGCCGCCGTCCGGCGACAGCAGATTGATGAGCGAGCGGCGGAATTTCTGCTGCGCAAAAAGGCCAATGAGCTGAGAGCGGCGCGCATCATCTGTGGAAAGCTCAAACGAGGTGAACTCCGAATCGGGGGCACGGCGGTGATAGCCGGAAACGGATTCGCATTGCGCGATATCCACCTTGCCGATCTCTTGCAGCGTCATCGGCCGCGTGTAGATCAAAGCTGCGAGGACGAGAACAGCCAGAATACCGAGGGGGAGAAGCCGCTTTTTCTTCATGGGGAAACCTCCTCAAAAGTACTTCTACTCTATTAGACGCAGAAAATGCAAAAAAGTGTCACAATTTTGCAGATTTTTTCAATGAAGTATGGAACAGGCTGCTACCATCAACATAACATGAAAGGCTGTGCTTTGCAAGTTTGCAGGCGCAGCCTTTCAGAAAATTTAAGAAGTGGGTCATCCCCGTCCGCGGCCGATCAGGCAGCAGAGGAGGAACGCCGCGAGGTCGCAGACGACGACCGTCGCGCCCACGGGGGTGGAGAGCAGATACGACCCCGTGAGCCCGAGGCAGAAGCACATGACCGAGAGCCCCGCGGCAAAGCACACGACAGAGCGGAAGCTCTTGAACACCCGCATCGCGGACAGCGCCGGGAAGATGATGAGGCTCGAGAGCAGCATCGCGCCCATCATGCGCATACCGAGCACGACGGTGAGCGCCGTTAGAACGGACAGGATCGTCTTGTACGTGCCGACGCGCACGCCCGTCGCGCGGGCAAAGGACTCGTCGAACGTGACTGAAAAGAGCTTGTGGTAGAAGAGAATGTAGAGCGCGAGCACGCAGAGCGCGAGCGTGACGCTCAGGATGACGTCCGAGCGCGACATCGCGAGGATGCTGCCGAACATATAGCTGTCGACATCCGTGGTCATGCCGGTCGTGAGCGAGGTGACGATGACGCCGATGGCGAGCGCCGAGGCTGAGAACACCGCGATCATCGCGTCTGCGCTGACGCGGCTCTTTTCCGCGACGTGCATCAGGATGAACGCCGCGATGACCACAACGGGGATGGAAAACCACAGCGGCGCGAAGCCGCATGCCACCGCGACCGACAGCGCGCCGAACGACACGTGGCTCAGCCCGTCGCCGATCATGGAGTAGCGCTTCAAAACGAGCGGCACGCCGAGCAGCGACGCGCACAGCGAGACCAAAATGCCGACAACAAACGCGCGCACGATGAAAGGATAGGCGAACATCGAAAGAAGCAGTTTCATGCTCTGTCACCTCCAAACCGTTTGCCGGCGGGCGACGATAAAAACTCGCCCACCGTGCCATAAAAGCAGCCCGCGCGGTCGACGCAGAGGATGTGCTTGGCCTCGCGCAGGGCGTTTTCAATGTCGTGCGTGACCATGATGATGGCCATGCCCTCGCGCTCGTTCAAATAGCGCAGCGTTTTGTAAAGGTCCTGCATGCTCGCGGGGTCAAGGCCCGTGACAGGCTCGTCGAGGATGAGCAGGTCATTTGCCGCGCACAGGGCGCGCGCAAGCAGCACGCGCTGCTGCTGCCCGCCCGAGAGCTCGCGGTAGCACTTGTCCTTTAATTCCAGCACGCCGAGCTTGCCGAGGTTCATCAGCGCCGTCGAGCGTTCTTCTGCCGTGTAGAAAAAGCGCGCGCGGCGGTTCGAAAAGCCCGAGAGCACGACCTCCGTGACCGTTGCGGGAAAGTCGCGCTGCGTGGGCGTTTGCTGGGGCAGATACCCGAGCCGCCCCTCGCGCTGGGCGGGGCAGTCGATCTTGCCCGCGAGGGGCGAGAGAAGGCCGAGGAGTGAGCGCAGCAGCGTCGATTTGCCGCTGCCGTTTTCGCCGACGATGCAGAGGTAGTCCCCCGCGCGGACGGTGAGGGTCAGGTGCTCCAGGAGCGGTTTGTGCTCGTAGCCGAGCGTGACGTCCTCGCACGCGAGGACGATGGGCGATTCATTCATTCGTTGAGCCCCTTTCTGAGTGCTTCGTAGTTGCGCTCCATGAGCGTGAGGTAGGTCTCGCCCGCGTCAAAATCCGCGCGCGAGACGGTCTGCATCGAATACAGGGTGTCGACCGCTGCGCCGGTGCACTCACTCACCACAGCGGCGACCTTTTTCGTGCCGAAGTCGATGGTGTAGACCACGGGGATATCCTCGTCCTCCACCTTGTCGATGAGGTACTTGATCGTCGCGAGCGACGGCTCGGTGTCGCCCGAGCAGCCGTGGAACGCTGCGCGGTAGTCCAAGCCGAATTCGCGGCAGAAGTAGAGCATCGGGAAGCGGTCGGCGAAGACGAGGAGCTTGTGAGGCGCGCTTTCGCAGAGAGAGGCAAAGCGTGCGTCGAGTTCTTCAATCTGCGTGCAGTAGTCATCGCAATTCGCGCGGTAGAAGTCCTCATTTGCGGGATCGGCCTTGCAGATCGCGTCGCAGACGGCGCGGCAGAGGATAACGGCGTTTTTCGGCGACGTCCAGATGTGCTCATCGTATTCGACCTCGTCGCTGTCGTGCTCATCTTCTTCATGATCGTGGTCATGGTCATCATGGTCATCGTGGCTGCCATGCTCATGGTCGTGGTCATGGCCGTCCGCGCCCTGCATGCCCTCGACATATTCCTCGTCGAGCGCGTCGACGTAGTCCATCATGCGGGCGATGACGGCGATATTTTCGCCCGCGGCGCCCAGCATACTGTCGACCCAGTATTCCCCCTCGCCACCGTTGTAGAGGAAAACATCGGATTCGGAGATCGTGACGGCGTCGAGCGGCGTGGGCTCGAAGCTGTGCGCTTCGCGCCCCGGCGAGAGCAGGAGCGTGACGTCCGCGCGGTCGCCGGCGATGGCGCGGGCAAAGTCATAATAGGGGAAAAGCGTCGCGACGATCTGGATTTTGCCGTCGTCCGCCTTTTCCACAGGCACGGTGCAGGCGGTGAGGGAAAATGCCAGCGCGAGCGCCAAAAAAAAGGAAGCAATGCGTTTCATGCGCCCTCCTGACACTCGCGGCACAGGCCGTAGAACATCGTCTTGCGGGGATTGATGGAAAAGCCGTGCTCATGCTCCAAATGCTCGTAGAGCGGCGCGAGCTGGTGGCAGTCGAGGTGCACGATGCGCCCGCAGCGCTCGCACTTAAAGAGGCAGCAGTCCGATGCACAGCCGTGGGTGCAGAACTGATAGTACGCGCCCTCGTCCGTCGTGACCTTGTGGACGCTGCCCTGCCGCTCGAGCTTTTCAAGCTGCCGGTACACCGTCGCGATGCCGATGTGCTCACCCTGCTCGCGCAGCGCGTCGACGATCGCCGCCGCGCTGACCGGCGAGTCCGCGCGCTCAGAAAGGCAGTCGAGCACTGCCTTTTGCTGTTTGGTCGTATAGGTCGCCATAGTGGCCTCCTGAATTTGAAAATGAAAATCAATTTCAAATTATAGCCGAAAATTTTCGCCTGTCAAGTATTTTGCGCAGGCAAATCTTGCCATTTTCCGGTAAAAATGGTAAATTTAAGGCGAAAGCATAGGAAGTGAGAGACTGCGTACAAGAAGAACATCCTGTGAAAAAAGAAAGGAGATTTCGCATGAACTGCCCCTACTGTGCAAAAGAGATGGAGTCCGGCTACCTGCGCGGCGGCAGCGGCTACGAGCTTCTGTGGACGGAAGAGCCGTTCAAGATGACCTCTCTCCCGACCGGGAACGATTTCTTCGTCTGCAAAGCATCCGACGTCTACCGCCCTATCGCCCACCTTTGCCGCACCTGCGGCAAGATCGTCCTGGACATCAAAAAATAAGAAAAGCGCCGTGGCCCAAAGCCCGCGGAGCTTTCCACAAGGATTTATCATGCCGCATTTGCCGCACCGCGGCGAACAGGCCCGCGCGCCCCGCCGCATTTGCCGCCCGCAGGCGGCAAATAATCTTAATCGTTTTTTCTGACGACAGAAGGTGAATTGCCGCAAAGCGGCAAGAGAAGCCGCCCTGGGGCGTGTGCGTCAGAAAAACACTTCTCAGCCCGCAAGTGTGTAATTTGCCCGCCAAGGCGGGCAAATTATGCGCGCAGCGGGCTGCAACCCCCCAAAATAAAAGGAACCGTCCCATCGGGACGGTTCCTTTTATTTTGAGTTTGTTTTATTCGTAGATGGGGTACTTCTTCGTCAGGGCGACGACGGCCTCCTGAGCCTTCTCCTTGCTGCCCTCGAAGTCGCGGGCGACCATACCCATGATGCGGGCGATCTCCTTCATGTCCTCTTCCTTCAGGCCGCGGGTGGTGGCAGCGGGAGTGCCGACGCGGATGCCGGAAGTGACGAACGGCTTCTCGGGGTCGTTGGGGATGGCGTTCTTGTTGACGGTGATGAAGCACTCGTCCAAGCGACGCTCGATCTCCTTACCGGTGATGTTGAAGTTGCGGACATCGACGAGCATGAGGTGGTTGTCGGTGCCGCCGGAGACCAGACGGAAGCCTTCAGCCTTCAGACCCTCGGCAAGAACGGCAGCGTTCTTGACGACCTGCTCACCGTAGGCCTTGAACTCGGGCTTGAGCGCCTCGCCGAAGCAGATGGCCTTGGCAGCGATGATGTGCTCGAGCGGGCCGCCCTGGGTGCCGGGGAACACGGCGGAGTCGATCTTCTTGGCCAGGTTGATGGTCTCCATCTCGCCGGTCTCGATGTTCTTCTTGGTGATCTCGTTCTTGCACAGGATCATGCCGCCGCGGGGGCCGCGCAGGGTCTTGTGGGTGGTGGTGGTGACAACGTCGGCATAGGGCACGGGGCTCTCGTGAACGCCAGCGGCGACGAGACCGGCGATGTGGGCCATATCGACCATGAAGAAAGCGCCGACGGAATCAGCGATCTCACGGAACTTGGCGAAGTCGATCTTGCGGGGATAGGCGGAAGCGCCGGCAAGGATCATCTTGGGCTTGCACTCCTGCGCGATGCGGTAGACCTCGTCGTAGTCGATCATTTCGGTCTCATCGTTGAGGGAGTAGGGGACCTGATGGAAGTACTGGCCGGAGATGTTGACCGGGCTGCCGTGGGACAGGTGGCCGCCGTGGGCGAGGTTCATGCCCATGAAGGTGTCGCCGGGCTGGAGCATAGCCTTGAACGCGGCCAGGTTGGCGGAAGCGCCGGAGTGGGGCTGGACGTTGGCATGCTCAGCGCCGAACAGCTTGCAGGCGCGCTGACGGGCGATCTCTTCGGTCTCGTCGACGCAGTAGCAGCCGCCGTAGTAGCGCTTGCCGGGATAGCCCTCGGCGTACTTGTTGGTCAGGCACGTGCCCATAGCCATCATGACAGCCGGGGAGACGATGTTTTCGGAGGCGATCAGCTCGATGTTGCGCTGCTCGCGGTGATACTCCTTCTCAATAGTGGCGCCGACTTCGGGGTCATACTGGGACAGGAATTCCATGGTTTCTTTGATCATGGTGCGTGTTCCTCCTCTGATTTTTCAGTCGATTGATATCTTACCGGTCAATAAGCCGAAAAAGTGCGGGCTTGTGCCGGTTCTCTCACACCTTAGGATAACAAAAAAAATAAGGTTCTGTCAAGGAGAACAGGGAGCTCGGCGGACTGAATTTATTAGGGAAAAGCGAGAAATCACCTTAAAAACGTAAAAGTGTGCAAAAAGGGGCGAAAAGGGATTGACGTGCGTTGTGCAGTCTGCTATGCTGTGCCTGCATGAAGTTTAAATTTTGAAGAGCTTTATGCGTCGGCAGAGTAGGAAGCCATGTGTTTACGCGAAGAGCGAATAGTGCCGTTGGGATGGGAAGTTGCCCGCGGACGAAAAACCCATGGTTTGCAGTATGGTTTCCGCATCCGCTTGCCACTCAGAAGAGAGTTTAAGTGAGGCCTCTCCTCCGCGTGGTTCCTGCCATCCGGAGGGAGAGGTGTTTTCTTTTTTCACCGGATCAAGCCGTTCCGCGCGGCACCGCAGCCGCGGGAAGATCTTTTGATGAAAAAGGAGGTCCTCACAATGTCCCTTCAGATCGAAGCGCTTTCCCCTATCATGTGGACGATCATCATCGCGGTCGCCCTCGTGCTCATCGCCGCAGTGGTCTTCACGTGGAAGTCCTCGGCCATGTCCACGCGCAAAATGGTCACCATCGCCATGCTGACCGCAGTTTACGTTGTGCTGAACTTTGCCGGTACGGTGCGCCTTGGCTGGATCAACATCTCCGTCGCGTCGCTGCCCGTCATCGTGGGCGCGATGCTCTACGGTCCGGTCGGCGGCCTGCTCGTCGGTCTTCTCGGCGCATTCATGGGTCAGCTTCTCACCTATGGCGTGACCGCGACCACGATCCTGTGGATCCTGCCGCAGGCAGCGCGCGGCCTGCTCGTCGGCGTGTATGCCAAGCACTGCGGCTACAAGTTCTCCAGCGGTCAGCTCACACTTGCGCTGATCGGCACGGCGCTGGTCGTGACGGCGCTCAACACGGGAGCGATGTATATCGACAGTGTGATCTACAACTACTACAGCTACGCCTATGTTTTCGGCGGCCTGGTGGTGCGTATCATCTCCGGCGCGGCTACGGCGGTGCTGATGGTGTTTGTGGCTCCGCCGGTCGTGAACCTGCTGAACCGCTCGCTCGACACGGTGCGCACGGCGCAATAAAAAAATATTCAAAAAAGAGGGACGCAGTTGAAAACTGCGTCCCTCTTTTTTGAGAAAGATTGCACTCCGCGGCAGCGCACGCGCCATAGGCGCGCACGTTTGCGGAGTGAGAAGAGTTTTTCTGACGCGCACGCCCCAGGGCGGCTTCTCTTGCCGCTTTGCGGCAATTCACCTTCTGTCGTCA